>Ga0207789_1000020_pt1 | contig 200928 bp, 188 predicted proteins | sample HigsolmetaGSP12D_FD_184840 | JGI IMG/M metagenome (GOLD analysis project Ga0207789, IMG submission 184840) | High solid enriched microbial communities from the Joint BioEnergy Institute, USA - SP1-2-D (SPAdes) | ecosystem: Engineered > Bioreactor > SSF (Solid state fermentation) > Aerobic >... | reverse complement strand
ACGACCAGGCGGTGGCCATCGTCCTGCGCGACCGCAAGGCCTCCACCTCCTACATCCAGCGCCGCCTGCAGATCGGCTACAACCGCGCCGCATCCCTCATGGAGCGCATGGAGAACGAAGGCATCGTAGGACCCGCAAACCACGCAGGAAAACGCGAGATCCTGGTCGAGGCGCCGGGCGGTGGCGACGAATGAGCCGTCGCGCTTTCGCCACAGCAATGGCATACCTGACTGCGAACGCAGGCGTATTGTGCCGGCGCACCACTCCGGCCGGAACCGCCCCCGGCAACCGGCCGTTGGAAAGACGATGAAGACGCTACGTTTCGCAAGCTTCGTTTCGGCTCCGCTCCTCGCCCTCGCAGCCACGCTCGCGGCGGCCCAGCCCCTGCAGATCCATCCACCGGTGGTGCAGCCGGCAAGGCCCGCTTCCCCGGCCCAGCCCGCCGCACCGCGTCCGGCCCCCGCGCCTGCGCCCGGCGTCGCGCCGCAGGCGTCCCTTCCCGCATCGCATCCGCTGCCGCCGCGCCGGCCGGCCGACCTGCCCACGGAGCGCGCTCCCGCGCCGGCCACCAGCGGCAGCGACACGGCGGCGAGGCCCGCCCCGGCCGCACCGGCACCTGCCGCGACGGTGCCGACCAGTCCGCAGGCGGCACTCGCCCGGGTCAACGCCTATCTCAACGGCATCGACACGCTCACGGCCAACTTCCTGCAGTACAGCGGCGACGGCCGCCAAGCGACGGGCTCGCTCTACGTGAAGCGGCCGGGGCAGTTGCGCTTCCAGTACAACCCGCCGAGCACGCTCGAGATCGTCGCCGACGGCCGCTCCGTCGCCATCCGCGACAAGAAGCTGCGGACGCAGGACGTCTACTCCATCGGCCAGACGCCCCTGAAGTTCCTGGTGCAGGACCGGGTTGACCTTGCCCGCGACGTCAAGGTTCTCGACGTGCGCACGCCACCGTCCGGCATGGTCGAGGTCGAGTTCGAGGACAGTTCGACCCTCGGCGGCACGTCGAAGGTGACGATTATCTTCGATGCGAAGGGCAACGTCCTGAAGCAGTGGATTGTCGTTGACCCGCAGGGCTACGAGACGTCCGTTGCCCTGCAGGACGTCAACGTCGTGCCACGCTAGGAAGCGCCGGATCGGCCCGGAGAGCGGCCGGCGCCCTGCCCCTTGCAAGGGGCCGCGCCAGAGGCCAAGTTCGGGGCCCGTTTCCCCTCCGGCCGAATCGCTCGCGGCCGATGAGGCCGAAGGCCGAGGCATGAAGCTCTCCGTCACTACCTGGAACATCAATTCCGTGCGCCTGCGTCTTGATCTCGTGGCGCGCCACGCCGCTGAAGTGCAGCCCGACGTCATCTGCCTGCAGGAGACGAAGTGCCCCAATGACCGCTTTCCGCTGAAGGCGCTGAAGGCGCTCGGCTACGAGCACATCGCCTTCCATGGCCAGAAGGGCTACCACGGTGTCGCCACGCTCTCGCGCCTGCCGTTCTCGGCGACGGAATCGATGAGCTTCTGCGGCAAGGACGACGCCCGCCACCTCGCCGTCACCTTCGGCCCCGGCGCGGGGGCGGCGAGCGGCATCTCCATCCATAACTACTACGTGCCGGCCGGCGGCGACATTCCCGACCCGGAGCTCAACCCCCGCTTCGCGCACAAGCTTGCCTTCCTCGACGAGCTGATGCGCTGGAGCGACCGGGCAAGGCCCACCGCCACGCCAAGCATCCTCGTCGGCGACCTCAACATCGCGCCCTACGAGAGCGACGTGTGGAACCACAGGGCGCTGCTCAACGTCGTCAGCCACACGCCCGTCGAGACCACGCGCCTGGAGGAATGGCGGCAGGCGGCCGGCTATGTCGACGCCGTCCGCCACCTCACGCCGGAGCCCGAGCCCGTCTTCACCTGGTGGAGCTACCGCTCGCCCGACTGGGCGGCAGCCAACAAGGGCCGGCGGCTCGACCACGTGTGGCTCGCCCCCTCGCTCGTCCCGACCCTGAAAGGCGCCACTGTCAGCAAGGCCGCACGCGGCTGGGAGCGTCCGTCGGACCACGCGCCGGTGACGGTGACGCTGGAACTGTGACCGACACGTGAGGCTCGTGCCTCGCCCTTCCCCCGCGCGGCGGCGGAAGGGATGGCCGGCCGCAGCCGCGCCCGAACGCCTACCGCGTCTTTCGCCGCATGGCGTCGGCGAGCGCCGCGGCCAGAGCCCCCTGGGCGCCGCCCCTGGCCGGCCGGTCGTCGTCGCGCCGCGGGCGCGACGCCTTGTCGGCGCCGGACGCCGGCCCGCGCGGCCCCGGCGCCGCGTCGCCGCCGTCCCGGCGCATGGAGAGCGCGATCCGCTTGCGCTTCACGTCCACCTCGAGCACGCGAACCCTGACCACGTCGCCGGGCTTCACCACCTCGTGCGGATCCTTGACGAAGCGGTCGGCGAGCTGAGAGACGTGCACGAGCCCGTCCTGGTGGACGCCGATGTCGACGAAGGCGCCGAAGGCGGCGACGTTTGTCACCGTCCCCTCCAGCACCATGCCGGGCTTGAGGTCCGAGATCTCCTCAACCCCCTCGGCGAAGCTCGCGGTCTTGAACTGCGGGCGCGGATCACGGCCGGGCTTTTCCAGCTCCGCCAGGATGTCGCGCACCGTCGGCAGGCCGAAGCGCTCGTCGACGAAGGCCGCCGGGTCGAGGCTGCGCAGCACGGCGCTGTCGCCCATGAGCGAGCGCACATCGCGCCCGCAGGCGGCGACGATGCGCTTGGCAAGGCCGTAGGCCTCCGGATGTACCGATGAGGCGTCGAGCGGCTCGTCGCCGTCGCGGATGCGCAGGAAGCCGGCGCTCAGCTCGAAGGTGCGCGGGCCGAGGCGCGGGACGGAGAGCAGGTCGCGGCGCGTGCGGAACGGCCCGTGCGCGTTGCGGTGCGCAACGATGGCCTCGGCGAGCGAGGCACTGAGGCCCGAGACGCGGGCGAGCAACGGCGCCGAAGCCGTGTTGAGGTCGACACCGACGGCGTTTACCGCATCCTCCACCACCGCATCGAGCGCGCGGGCCAGCTGGTGCTGGTCGACGTCGTGCTGGTATTGCCCGACACCGATGGATTTTGGCTCGATCTTCACGAGCTCGGCGAGCGGGTCCTGCAGGCGCCGGGCGATGGAGACGGCGCCGCGCAGCGACACGTCAAGCTCCGGCAGCTCCGCCGAGGCGATCTCCGATGCCGAGTAGACGGAGGCGCCCGCCTCGCTCACCACCACCTTGATCGGCCGCCTGTCGGCCGGCAGCCTGCCGAGAAGGTCGGCGACCAGCCGGTCGGTCTCGCGGCTCGCCGTGCCGTTGCCGATGGCGATGAGCTCGACCTTGTGCCGGGCGATGAGGGCGGCGAGCTCGGCCTGGGCGCCGGCGACGTCGTTGCGCGGCGGGAAGGGATAGATGGTGGTCGTGTCCACCACCTTGCCGGTTCCGTCGACCACGGCCACCTTCACGCCGGTGCGGATGCCGGGATCAAGGCCCATGGTGGGGCGCGAGCCGGCCGGGGCGGCGAGCAGCAGATCCTTGAGGTTGCGGGCGAAGATGCGGATCGCCTCCTCCTCCGCCCGCTCGCGCAGGGTCGACAGGAGGTCGACCGACAGGTGCAGCGACAGCTTCACGCGCCAGCACCAGCGCGCCACCTCGGCGAGCCAGCGGTCCGCCTCCCCGCGCTCGGGAGCGATGTCGTAGGCGGCCCAGATCATGCGCTCGACCGGCTTCACCGGCGCAGGATCGTCCGCATCGACCTCGATGTCGACGGTCAGGATTTCCTCGTTGCGGCCGCGCAGCATGGCGAGGGCCCGGTGGCTCGGCGTCGTCGCCCAGCGCTCGGCATGGTCGAAATAGTCGGAGAACTTGGCGCCTTCCTCCTCCTTGCCGGGGACGACCCTGGCATGCACGAAGGCTTTCTCGTGCATGTAGCGGCGCAGACGGCCAACGAGGTCGGCATTCTCGGCGAAGGTCTCGGTGAGGATGTCGCGCGCCCCGTCGAGCGCCGCCTTCACGTCCGGCACCTCGGGCCCGATGAAGCTCTCCGCCAGCGTTGCCGGCACCACGCTGCGGTCGGCCAGGATGCGCTCGGCGAGCGGTCCGAGGCCCTTCTCGCGCGCCATCTCGGCGCGGGTGCGACGCTTGGGCTTGAAGGGAAGGTAGAGATCCTCGAGCTCGGCCTTCGTGCCGGCGGCGGCGATGCGGGCGTCGAGCTCGTCGGTGAGCTTGCCCTGCCTGCTGATCTCCTCGCGGATGGCGGCGCGCCGCGCCTCCAGCTCGCGCAGGTAGGTGAGCCGCTCCTCGAGCTTGCGCAGCTGCGCATCGTCGAGGCCGCCCGTCACCTCCTTGCGGTAGCGGGCGATGAATGGAACGGTCGCCCCCTCGTCGATCAGCCGGACAGCGGCGATGACCTGTGGTGGCCGCGCGGAGATGTCGGCTGCAATGACGGAGGCGATGCGTTCCAGAACGTCGGACATGCGGCTTCCATGGATGGTTGGACGCAGGAGGCGCGACAATAGAAACTCGCCCTCCTCAAGCCAACCTCGCGCGGCGCCACGGGCGCCGCGTCGTCCACATGCGAGGCCGCGCCGGCCTCAGGCGGCCGCCGGCGGCTCCGAGACCGCCTTGCGCGCCTTGCGGCCGGCCCACCACTCCTCCAGGCGTTGCAGCACCGTGAAGAAGGACGGCACGAAGAGCACCGCGAGGCAGGTGGAGGCCAGCATGCCGCTGAAGACGGCGATGCCGATGGACTTGCGCCCGTTGGCGCCGGCGCCCTCGGCGAGTACCAGCGGCACCACGCCCAGGATGAAGGCAAAGGACGTCATCAGGATGGGCCGGAAGCGCCGGCGCGCCGCCTCCACCGCCGCGTCCACGATCTCCATCCCCTCGGCCCGCTTCTCGCGCGCATACTCGACAATGAGGATCGCGTTCTTGCTTGACAGCGCGATGAGCAGGATAAGGCCGATCTGCGTATAGAGGTTGTTGGCCACGCCGAGCGCACCGAGGGCGCCTACGGTGCCGAGCAGGGCGAGCGGCACGGCGAGAATCACCGACAGCGGCTGAATCCAGCTCTCGTACTGGCCGGCGAGCACGAAATAGACGAGCAGCACGGCGAGGCCGAAGACGTAGTAGATCTGGTCGCCGACGATCTTCTCCTGATAGGACATGCCGGTCCATTCGTAGCCCATGCCGGCCGGCAGGGTCTCCCGGGCGATGTCCTCCATCAGGGCCATGACCTGGCCGGAGCTGAAGGCGGCGGACTGCATGCCCGTGATCGTCGCCGCGGGATAGAGGTTGTAGAGTGAGACGACCGACGGGCCTTCCACCGGCCGGATGTCGACGAGCGTGCCGAGCGGCACCATCTCGCCGTTCTGCGCCTTGACCTTCAGCCGTTTCACCGCCTCGACCGTCTGACGGTAGGCCCCTTCGGCCTGGGCGTAGATCTGGAACACCTGGCCGAAGCGCGAGAACTGGCCGACATAGGTGGAGCCGATGTAGTTCTCGAGCGCCTGGAACACCTGTCCGACGGTGACGCCGAGCGTCTCGGCCTTGGTGCGGTTGATGTCGATGTGGAACTGCGGCACCGAGGCGCGGAAGCTGCTGAAGGCGGTGCTCACCGCAGACTGGGACTTGGCTTTGTCCACGATATCGTCGGTGACGTTCTGCAGCTTTTCGAAGTCGCCGCTGCCGTCGCGCAGCTGCACCACGAAGCTGAAGCCGCCGGCGTTGCCGATACCCTGGATGGGCGGCGGCGGGATCACCACGGTGGACGCCTCGAGGATGTTCTCCTCGAGGGCCTTGCTGAGACCCGTGTAGATGCCGAGCAGACCCTGCTCGGGGTGGTCCTCGCGCTCCGCCCAGTCCTTCAGAACCACGTAGGCGGCGCCGGCGCTCGGCACGCTGGCGTTGTTCTCGAGGATCGAGATGCCGCTGATGGTGAAGACCTGGTCAACGCCGGGCACGGACGCGACGACCTTCTGCACGTCGTCCAGCACCTTGTTGGTACGCTCCAGCGAGGCGCCGTCGGGCAGCTGCACGTTGACCACCATGTAGCCCTGGTCCTCGATGGGGATGAAGGCGGTGGGCAGGCGCGACATGCCCCAGAAGGCGAGCGCGATCAGGCCGAGCGCGATGACGACCATCACATGGCTGGCCTTCACCATGTGGTGGATGACGCCGGCATACCAGCGCTCGCAGGCATCATAGATCCGGTTGAAGCCGCGGTAGATGAAGTTGCGCTGCTCCGGCGGCGTCGGCGGACGCAGCCACAGGGCGCACTGGGTCGGCTTCAGCGTGAGGGCGTTGATGGCGCTGATGAGAGCGGTTGCGGCGATGACGAGCGCGAACTGCTGGTACATCTGCCCGGTAAGGCCCGGCATGAAGGCCGCCGGCAGGAACACCGACATGAGCACCAGCGTGATGCCGATCACCGGACCGGTCAGCTCGCGCATGGCCTTCACGGCGGCCTCGCGTCCCGACATGCCCTGCGCCATGTGGTGGGCGACACCCTCCACGATGACGATGGCGTCGTCCACCACGATGCCGATGGCGAGCACGATGGCGAAGAGCGTGGAGATGTTGACGGTGAAGCCGAGGGCCGCCATCGCCGCGAAGGCGCCGATGATGGTGACGGGCACCGTCGTTGCCGGCACGAGCATCGCCCGCCAGTCCTGCAGGAACAGCATGATGACGAGCAGCACGAGGACGCCGGCCTCGATCAGCGTCTTGTAGACCTCGTCGATGGAGGCCTCGACGAAGGTGGTGGTGTCGAACGGCACCGAATAGGCGAGGCCCTGTGGGAAGGTCTTGGCCAGCTCGTCCATCTTGGCGCGCACCGCCTCGGCCACCTGGATGGCGTTCGCGCCCGGCAGCAGGAAGATGCCGATGCCGGCGGCCGGCTGGCCCTGCATGGCGAAGGCATAGCTGTAGGACTGGGCGCCGAGCTCAACCCGGCCCACGTCCTTCAGGCGCGTGATGCGCCCGCCGTTCTCGCCGTCGACCTTGACGACGATGTTCTCGAAATCCTCGGCCCGCTCGAACCGGCCCGTGACGTTGAGCGTGTACTGGAAGTTCTGGCCCGCGGGCGTCGGCGGCATGCCGATGACGCCGGCCGTCACCTCCTGGCTCTGCTGCTGGACCGCCTGGATCACGTCGCTCGGCGTCAGCCCGAAGGTCTGCAACCGGTCGGGGTTGAGCCAGAGGCGCATGGCATACTGGCCCGCGCCGTAGATGCCGACGCTGCCCACGCCCGGCACGCGCGCCAGCTCGTTCTGCAGGTTGATGACGGCGTAGTTGGCGAGGAACAGGCTGTCGAAGCGCTTGTCCGGCGAGGTCAGCACCACGTACATCAGCACCGACGTGGACTGCTTGCGCACGTTCACGCCCTGCACCTGCACCGACTGCGGCAGCTGCGCGAGCGCCGCCGAGACGCGGTTCTGCACCAGGATCTGCGCCTCGTCCGGATCGGTCCCGATCTCGAAGGTGACGGTGAGGTTGTAGGAGCCATCGCTGCCGCTGGTCGAGTTCATGTAGATCATGCCCTCGACGCCGTTGACCTGCTGCTCGATGGGCAGGGCGATGGTCTGCATCACCGTCTGGGCGCTGGCGCCCGGATAGCGGGCCGACACCGCGACCGTCGGCGGCGTGACGTTGGGATACTGGGAGACGGGCAGGCGCATGAGCGCCACAGCCCCGATCACGACCGTCAGCAGCGCGATGACGTTGGACAGAACCGGCCGCTCGATGAAGAAGCGCGAAAACATGGGGCTGCCTCGGCGTTCGTGGGCGGCGCCCCCGGGGCGGCGCCACGGGTTGCGCAGGTTCAGGACTTGGCGGCGTTGCGGCCGGTCATCTGGGTGTTTTCGGGAGCGACCTTGTTGCCGGGCACGGCCCGCTGGATGCCGACGACAACCACCCGGTCTCCCGCATTCAGACCGCTCTCGACGACACGCAGGCCATCCTCCTGCAGGGCGCCGACGGTGATGGTGCGCTGCTCGACGACGTCGTCGGGACCGACGACGTAGACATAGTTGCCGAGCTGGCTGGAGCCGATGGCGGCATCGTCGACGAGCAGGGCCCTGTCGGTGTGGTGCACGGCCACGCGCACCCGGACGAAGAGGCCCGGAATGAGGGCGAGATTCTTGTTCTCGAAGATGCCCCGCACCGTCAGCGTGCCCGTGCCGGGGTCGACCTGCGGCGCGATGTAGTCGATGACGCCCTTGTGCGGATAGCCCTGCTCGGTCTGCAGGCCGATCTCGACCGGCACGTTCCTGAGCTGCTCGGGCGTGCGGCCCTGGGCGGCGAGCGCTTCGTTGATGCGCAGCACCTGCTGCTCGTCGACGTTGAAGTAGACATAGATCGGGTCGAGCTGGACGATGCTCGCCAGCTTCGTCGGCCCCCCGTAGCCGACGAGGGCGCCCACGTCGACGAGGTGGTTCGTGACGACTCCGTCAAAGGGCGCCACCACCTCCGTATAGCCGAGGTTGATCGTGGCGAGGGCAACGTTCGCCCTGGCCGCGGCGACGTCCGCTGTCGCCTGGTCGAGGTTCGTCTTGGCGTCCTCGACACGGGCCTTGGACGCGAAGTCCTGCTGGCCCAGCCGCGACTGGCGGTCGTACTCGTTCTGGGCGTTGAGCTGGCGAGCGAGAGCGCCTTCAAGGCTGGCCTTCGCCTGTTCGAGCTGCGCCTCGTAGGTGTCGCGCTGGATGGTGAAGAGGCGCTGGCCTTTCTTCACCGCCTGGCCGTCCTTGTAGTCGATGGAGGTGAGGAAGCCCTGCACCCGCGCCTCGAGGTCGACGGCGTTGTAGGCCTTGGTGTTGCCGGTGAGTTCCATGTAGGTGGTCACCGGCCGCTCGACGGGCGTTGCGACGAGAACCTTCGGCGGCGGCGGGGGCACATAGGTGTTCTCCTCGCCACAGGCGGCAAGACCGGCCGCCATGACGAGAGCCGGCAGGACGCGGCAGCCGTGCCGGCGAATTTTGCGAATCAACCACGCGCCCATGGGCTTTCCCCCCGAGTACCGCAAGCTGTCCGGAGGGCCGAAGCAGGGTTCCGGTGGAATGCCCTCGTCCGCGACAGTCTTCCAACGCCACTACAGGAACAGTGCAACGAAGAGGTTAATCTTCGTCCTCCGGGGCGTCGAGCAAATCGCGCTTGCCCGTGGACAGGGCGCACGCCTTCCGGCATGTAGCCGCGCGTGAGGGAGGATCAGCGGATGCGCGAAACGGTGCTCGTCGGTGTCGACTGGGGGACGACCAACCTCAGGGCCTATGCCTTCGCTGCCGACGGCTCAGTCCGCACCAAGACCCACCGCCCCACCGGCATTACGCGCATGAGCGGGCCCTACGGCGACCTTCTCGAGGAGCTCTGCCGCGAGCTTGGCGCCGGCGCCGATACGCCCGCCCTGCTCTGCGGCATGGTTGGCAGCCGCCAGGGCTGGATCGAAGCGCGCTACATCACCACCCCCTGCACGCTCGACGGCCTCGTGGAAGGGCTGGTGAGCGCGCCGCACGCGCCGCGCCATGTGCTTGTGGTGCCGGGGCTCGACTCGCAGTCGGGCAGCGCGCCCGATGTCATGCGCGGCGAGGAGACACAGCTCCTCGGGCTGATGGAGAGTATCGGCGCGGGCGAGCGGCTGGTGTGCATGCCCGGCACCCACTGCAAGTGGGTGCAGCTCGCCGGCGGGCGCATTCTCGACTTCCGCTCCTACATGACGGGAGAGGCCTTCGCCGCGCTGAAGGACCACACCATCCTCGGACGGCAGATGAGCGAGGGCGCGGCGCACGATGCCGCCGCCTTCGCCAGGGGCGTCGCCATGGCGCAGGAGGCCCGCGGCCGCGGGCCGGGCGCGCTCCTCAACCTTCTCTTCGGCGTGCGCACGCTCGGCCTGTTCGACAGGCTCGGCCCCGAGGCCGCGCCGAGCCTGATGTCCGGCCTCATGATCGGCGCCGAGATTGCCGACGCGCTCGGGCCGAAGCCGCCGGCCGAGCCCGTCGTCATCGTCGGCAGCGCCGGCCTCGGCGCTCGCTATCGCGACGCGGCGGAGGCGCTCGGCGTGCCGACGGTCGTCGCCGACGAGGACATCGCGACGCGGGGGCTGTGGGCAATCGCGCGGGCAGCGGGGCTGGCGAGCGGCTAAGCTTTCCGCAACGGCTATTGATTCGCTCCCACCGCGGTGGCAGGAGTTGCGGGATGCAGACCTTCTTCGTCCAGATCAAGTGCAAGCTCGGCAAGACCTACGCGGTTGCCCGCGAGCTCGCCGACCGTGAGATCGCCTCGGAGATCTACTCGATCGCCGGCGACTACGACATCATCGCCAAGTTCCACGTGGACCGCGACGTCGACATCGGCCATTTCGTCGCCGAGAAGGTGCAGACGATCGACGATATTGCCGACACCCGCACCATCATCACCTTCAAAGCCTTCTGACGTCAGGCTGCGGCTGCCGCCGCCGCGCGCGAATCCATCGCGCCGAGCCTGGACGCGATGACGGAGACGAGGTGCCGCTGCCGGCGCTGCGAGCAGCGGTTCTGCGCCCGCACCACCGCCATGAGCTCGAGGGCGACCGCCGCATCGAGCTGGCGGATGTGATGGGCGGTGAGCCCGCACGCCCGCATCAGCCCCGCGAGCCGGCGGGCGACCGGCCGCTGCTCCTGCACCGGCAGGTCGGCCAGCGACATGATGATGAGCGCGCCGTGCAGGCGCACCAGACTGTCGGCGTGCTGCGGATCGTGTGCGAGCCAGACGCCGTACGTGTACCGGAGCAGGTCGTAGATGACGGGCACGGCCCTCAGGATCGTGCGTAACTCCCCGTCTCGACCGGGAACGCGCAACTCGTCGTCGGACCAAGTCGGCAGCGACATGGCGCACCCTCCTTCAAGACCCGGCAAGCGTGCGCCCCGCTGGTTAACGAAATGTTAACGGCACGGCCGCGCAGCCGTGCCTGACGCTAGGTGCTCACACGTGTGCGAGGCTTGCGAGCGTCGCGCGGGCGCCGTCCCGGTAGAGCCGCTCCAGCGCCCCGCCGACGGCAGCGAGGAAGCGCGAATCACGCGGCAGGTCGGCGCCGAACACTGCCTCGACCCCGGCGAGCGCCCTGGCAATCTCGGCGGGCTCGCCGCCCGCGGAGCGGGCGATGGCCGCGAGATCCGCCGCCAGCGGGTCGCGCACGTCGATCGCGGCGCCCTTCTCATCGGTACCGGTGACGTAGCGCATCCAGGCGGCCACAGCGAGCGCATGCCGGGAGATGTCGGCGCCGGCCGCGAGCCGGTCGCGGATTGTGCCGAGCAGGCGCTGCGGCAGCTTCTGCGAACCGTCCATGGCAATCTGCCAGGTGCGGTGCTTGAGCGCCGGGTTGCGGAAGCGCTCGCGCAGGGAGCGCTTGTAGGCCTCGACGTCGGCGCCCGGCGGGATTGCCAGCGTCACCGTCGTGTCGTCCATGAGGGCGGCAACATAGGAGGCGAGGTTCGCATCCGCCATGGCCTCGGACACCGTCTGGTAGCCGGCGAGATAGCCGAGATAGGCGATGGCCGAATGGCTGCCGTTGAGCAGGCGCAGCTTCATGGCCTCGTAAGGCGCGACATCGGAGACGAGCGTCGCCCCCACCGTCTCCCAGGCCGGGCGGCCGGAGGGGAAATGGTCCTCGATCACCCACTGGGTGAAAGGCTCCGTCATCACCGGCCAGGCGTCGGCGACGCCGAGCCGTGCCCTGACGGCGGCGCGGTCCTCGTCGGTCGTCGCCGGCACGATGCGGTCCACCATGCTGTCGGGGCATGCGATCGTGTCGCGCACGAAGACGCCGAGATCAGGCGAGACAAGTTCCGCGAAGCGGGCGAGGATGCGGTGCAACGTCTGGCCGTTCGACGGCAGGTTGTCGCACGAGAGCACGGTGAAAGGCACAAGGCCGAGGCTGCGGCGGCGGGCGATGGCCGCCGCCAGGAAGCCGATGGCCGAGCGCGGCCGGTTCAGATTGGCCAGATCATGCACCACATCGGGGTGCCTCTCGTCCAGCCGCCCGGTCGCCGGGTCGTGGCAATAGCCCTTCTCCGTCACCGTGAGGGTGACGACCTTCACGTCCGGATGGCAGAGGCGCTCGACGAGCGCGGCCGGGTCCTCTGGCGCCACCACGACCTCGCGGATCGCGCCGATGACGGCGAGCCGCTCTCCCTCGCCCGAACGCACCGCGAGGGTGTAGAGCCCGTCCTGGGGCTTGAGCGCATCGCGCGTATCGGGGCTGCGCAGGCTGGCCCCGACAATGCCCCACCGGAGGTCGCCGGCGGCGAGAACGGCGTCCGTGTAGGCGGCCTGGTGAGCGCGGTGGAAGGCGCCGATGCCGAGGTGGACGATGCCGGTCCGCATCGCCTTGCGGTCATAGGCCGGACGGGCCACGTCGGGCGGCAAGTCGGCAAGGCGCGCGGTGTTGAGGCGGGCCGTCGTCACAGCTTGTAGGCCTCCTTGGCCAGACGGTAGGCAAGATCGTAGGCGAGCTCGAACGCCTCATCCTCGTCGAGGCGGTGGGTGACCACGAGCTCGGCCAGGAAGGCGCAGTCGACACGCCGCGCCACGTCGTGGCGGGCGGGGATCGACGGGAAGGCGCGCGTATCGTCGTTGAAGCCGACCGTGTTGTAGAAGCCGGCCGTCTCCGTGACGAGCTCGCGGTAGCGGCGCATGCCCTCCGGGCTGTCGAAGAACCACCAGGCCGGGCCGAGCTTGAGGCACGGATAGTGGCCGGCGAGCGGGGCAAGCTCGCGCGAATAGGTGGTCTCGTCGAGGGTGAAGAGGATGACGGTGAGGTCGCGCTCGTTGCCGAAGCGGTCGAGCAGCGGCTTCAGGGCGTGGACATAGTCTGTCGCGGCCGGGATGTCGGCGCCCATGTCGCGGCCGAAGCGGGCGAAGAGCCCGGCGTTGTGGTTGCGCACGGAGCCGGGATGGATCTGCATGACGAGCCCGTCCTCGAGGCTCATCGCCGCCATCTCGGTGAGCATCTGGGCGCGGAAGAGCTCCGCATCCTCGCGGGTGACAGTGCCTTGCATGATGCGGCTGTAGAGCGCCTCGGCCTCCACGGGCGACAGGTCCGCCGTGCGGGCGCTCGGGTGGCCGTGGTCGGTGGAGGTGGCGCCCATCTCCTTGAAGAAGGCGCGGCGCTTGCGATGCGCCTCCAGATAGCCGGCGAAGGTGGAGACGTCGCAGCCTGTGATCTCGCCGAGGGCCTCGACATTGGCCTTGAAGCCGTCGAACTCCGGGTCGACCACCGGATCCGGCCGGTAGGCGGTGATGACGCGCCCCTTCCAGCCGCTCTCGCGGATCGCCTTGTGGTAGATCAGCGGGTCGAGCGGGCTCTCGGTGGTGGCGATGACCTCGATGTTGAAGCGCTCGAACAGCGCCCGCGGCCGGTAGGCGGGCTCTGCCAGCCGCTCCGCAATGCGGTCGTAGTAGAGATCCGCCGTCTCGGCCGAGAGCCGTACGTCGAGGTCGAAGAGGGTGGCGAAGGCGTGGTCGAGCCACATGCGGGTGGGCGTGCCGCGGAAGAGGTGGTAGCGCTCGGCGAAGCGGCGCCAGATCTTGCGCCCGTCGGTCTCGACCGCGCTGCCGTCCTTTGTCGGGATGCCAAGCTCCTCGAGCCGCACACCCTGGCTGTAGAGCATGCGGAAGATGTAGTGGTCGGGCACGACGAAGAGGCGGGCCGGATCCGGGAAGGGCTCGTTCTCGGCATACCAGCGCGGGTCGGTGTGCCCGTGCGGGGAGATGATCGGCAGATCCTTTACATGGGCATAGAGCCGTCGCGCCACGGCGCGCGCGGACGGATCGGCGGGAAAGAGGCGGTCCTCGTGGATGAGCGGCAGACGGCCCTCGCGCATCGGCACTTCCTTTCCTGCTGGAGCTGAGGCCTTCGTGAAAAGCGCCCCCCGGTGCGACGCCGCGCGCCGCGGGCGAAACCTACCCAGCTGCGCAGCCACTGTGAACTGCTTTCTCGGCGCCGATTGAAACGATTTAGGAATGGCGTGTCCCAGAAATAGCGCGCCCCGCCCGGCCCGGCAACCCGCGGCCGCAGCGGGAGCGAGCCCGGCCGCCGCCGGCGTCAGCGCAGGCCGAGCGCGCGGTTGCGGGCGTTGTCGATGTGGGCCGAGAGGGCGGCCACGGCCTTCTGCGGGTCGCGCGTCTCCATGGCGGCGATGATGCCGAGATGCTCGCGCATCACGGGGGCCACGAGGCCGTCGATCCGCACCAGCTCCTGCCGGATGAGCCGGATCTTGATGGAATTGACGCGATAGGCCTTGGCGATGATCTCGTTGCCGAGCGCGTCGATGAGCATGTCGTGGAAGCCCCAGTCGACAGCCTGGCCCTCGGCCACGATCTCGGGCGTGTCGCCCTGCGCCTCCGCCCGCGCCAGCACCTCCTCGTGCTGGCGCCGCACGGCGGCGAGCGTCTCGTCGGACGCCGTCTGCACGAACTGCTCCATGGCACCGCGCTCCATAAAGAGGCGGAACTGGAAGGCATCGCGGATGAGGTTGAGATCGATGTGGGCAACCTGCATGCCGCGCTGCGGCACCGTCTTGATGAGGCCCTCCGCCTCGAGGCGCGGGATGAGCTCGCGGATGGCGCCGAGCGGCAGGTCCGTCAGGGCCACGAGCTCGCGCTGGGAGATGAACTGGCCCGGACGCACGTTGCGGGCGAGCAGGTGCTGCGTGAAGCTGTCATAGGCTTTCTCGCGCAGCTTGAGAGGGGCACCGTCATCCGCTGGCCGCTCCATCTCGTCCTCCTCCTGGTTTCCGGGCGGTGGCCCTGCCCCCATAAGGCCACGGACGGCATCGGCCAAGGCCCCCGGACGACCGAGCCCGGCAGGGGTGATGCCACGCCGTCGGGCAGACGCCCCACGCGGGCAGGAATCGTCGCGGCACGGGCTGTCGGCCAGCTTGACCGGCTGACATGTTAGCTGGTTGTTTTTTGTTTGCAAGGATTCCGCCGCTTCGGCAATATGCGCACGATCGCGCCCGGAAAGGGCGCTCAAGAAGAGTCTCGGGAGGATCTCACCATGGCATTTTCGCTGAGCCGCCGGCTCGTCCTCGGCCTTGCCCTTTCCGGTGCGCTCGCCGCCGGCCAGGCATTCGCCGCCGATCCGATCAAGCTGCGCATCTCCACGCCCGCCGTCGACTCCGACTGGCACGCCAAGATGCTGCCCGTCTTCAAGGAGGAGCTCGAGAAGCGCGCGCCCGGCCAGTTCGACGTGGAGATCCATCTCAACGCCACGCTCTTCAAGCAGGGCGCCGAGCCGGCGGCGATGCAGCGCGGCAACCTCGAGATGGCGATGATCTCGGCCTTCGACATCGCCAAGCAGATCCCCGAGTGGTCCATCTTCACGGCGGGCTACCTGATCCGCGACCCCGAGCATCAGCAGAAGGTCTTTGCGAGCGACATCGGCCAGGAGATGTACAAGCTCGTCGAGGACAAGATGGGCATCAAGATCCTCGCCGTGGGCTACCTCGGCACGCGCCAGCTCAACCTGCGCGGCGACAGGGAGGTGAAGACCCCGGCCGATCTCGCCGGCGTCAAGCTGCGCATGCCGAGCTCCGACACCTGGCTGTTCCTGGGCAAGGCGCTCGGCGCCAACCCGCTGCCGCTCGCCTTCGGCGAGATCTACACCGCGCTGCAGACCGGTGCCATCGACGGCCAGGACAACCCGCTGCCGACCGTGCGCGCGGCAAAGTTCTACGAGGTGACGAACCAGATCGTCCTCACCGACCATCTCGTGGACGCCATCTTCCTCTCGCTCGCCGGCTCCACCTGGAACAAGCTTGACGACAAGCAGAAGCAGGCCGTGCTTGAGGCCGCCCAGGCAGCCGTCGCCTTCAACAACGAGGGCCGCATCAACGAGGAGCGCCAGCTCGCCGCCGATTTTGCGCAGATGGGCCTCAAGGTCTACCGGCCCGACGTCGAGGCGTTCCGCGCCCATGTGCAGAAGGCCTATCTCGAGTCGGACCTCTCCAAGAGCTGGCCCAAGGGCATGGTCGAGCGCATCAACGCGGTGAAGTAACCACCGCTCCCCTCTGTCACCGGACGCGCCGGGCGCGTCCGGTTTTCCGTCTCCAGCACCATCAAGGTTTGCCGATGCAGTCCGTGCGCTCGGGCCTGCGCTTCCTCGCCGATCTGGTGGGGGCGCTGCTCCTGGCGGCGATGTTCGCCGCCTTCCTCGTCCAGGTGTTCGCACGCTACGTCCTCAACGATCCCATCAGCTGGACGCAGGAGTTCGTGCTCATCGTCTATATCTGGATCGTCTTCTGGGGCGGAGCCTTCCTCGTGCGGGAGCGCGATCACATTGCCTTCGACATGATCTTCGAGGGGCTGGCCCTGCCCGCGCGCCGCATCCTCGCTGTGGTCCTCACCGGGATCATCGGCATTGCGTTCCTCGCCGCCCTGCCCGGCACGGTCGACTACATCGCCTTCATGGCGATCGAGAAGAGCCCGATCATGCGGGTTCCCTTCGACATCCTCTACTCCATCTTCGGCGTCTTCATGGTCGCCGTCGTCGCCATGGCTGGGCTGCGCATCAAGCGGCTCGCCGGGCGCCGCTGGCAGGAAGAGCTCGCCCGGAACGCCGGAGAAGAGCCGTGAGCGCCGTCTTCATCTTCACGCTCGTCGCCTTCTTCGGCCTCGCCGTCCTCGGCATGCCGGTGGCCTTCGCCATGTTCGTGGCCTCCATCGCCTATCTTTTCGCGACCGGGCGCGACATCGGCCTGTTCGGCGAGCAGATCCTCAACGGGCTCTATGATTCCTTCGTGCTGCTGGCGGTGCCTTTGTTCATCCTGGCTGCGAACATCATGAACGCCAGCGGCGTCTCGGACCGCCTGTTCAACTTCTGCCAGGTGCTCGTCGGTCGCTTCCGCGGCGGCCTCGCGCAGGTCGACATCCTCGTCAGCATCATCTTCTCCGGCATGTCCGGTTCGGCCATCGCCGATGCGGCAGGTCCCGGCAAGCTCGTGACGCAGATGATGATCCGGCAGGGCAAGATCCCGCCCGGCTTCGCCGCGGCCGTCGCGGCCTCCTCCGCCACCATCGGGCCCATCATCCCTCCGTCGATCCCGATGGTGATCTATGCCGTCGTGTCCGACACCTCGGTGGGCTATCTCTTCCTCGGCGGCATCATTCCCGGCCTCATCATGGGCCTCGCCCAGATGGGCCTCGTCGGCTTCGTCGCCCGCAGGCGCAACTTCCCCCGCGGCGAGGGCATTCCGCTCAGCGAGCTGCCGCGCACCACGACCCAGGCCGTGCCAGCCCTGCTGATGCCGGTCATCCTTCTCTACTGCATCTATGGGGGCGCGACGACGCCGACCGAGGCCGCCGCCATCGCCGCCGCCTACGCCCTTGGGCTTGCGGTGTTCTACTATCGCGACTTCTCGCTGCGCACCGGCTTCGCCGTCTTCACGGAGTCGGCCAGGGCGACGAGCGTGGTGGCGCTGCTCATCGCCGGTGCGCTGATCTTCAATTACATCGTCGCCTCGGAGCGCCTGCCCGAGCAGGTGGCGAGCCTGTTGCACGGCATCGAGATGTCGCCGGTGACGTTCCTCTTGCTCGTCAACCTGCTCTTCCTCGCTCTCGGCTGCCTCTTCGACGCCACCACGATGCTGCTCGTGCTGGTGCCACTCTTCCTGCCCGCGGCGAGGGAGCTCGGCATCGACCTTGTGCATTTCGGCGTCGTCGTGGTCGTCAACATCATGATCGGGCTGATCACGCCGCCCTACGGCGTCCTGCTGTTCATCATGAGCGGACTGACGGGCATCCCCCTGCGCGATATCATCCGGGAGATCTGGGCCTTCATCGCGATCCTGGTCGCTGCCCTGGCGCTGATGATCCTCGTGCCGGATGTTGTACTGTGGCTGCCGCGCCAGTTCGGCTACAACGGCTAGGGAGGACCTCCATGAGCCTGGCGACACGCACGCTTGGACGCAGCAACCTCACCGTCACCGTCCTCGGCTTCGGCACCGCGCCGCTCGGCGATCTCTATGCGCGGCTCGACGACGCCACGGCCATCGCCACCGTGGAAGCCGCCCTTGCCGCCGGCATCACGCTGCTCGACACCTCGCCGCACTACGGCAACGGCCTCGCCGAGCACCGTTGCGGCACGGCGCTGCGCCGCCACCGGCGCGACGGCCTCGTCCTGTCGACGAAGGTCGGGCGGGTGATGGATCCGCGCCAGCCGCCTGCCGCGCCGGCAAGGAGCGATGTGACAGCACCCGGCTTTGCCGGCGGCCTGCCGCACAAAGCCTCCTTCGACTACTCCTACGATGGCGCCATGCGCTCCTTCGAGCAGTCGCTGCTGCGCCTCGGCACGGACCGCATCGACGTTCTGCTCATCCACGATGTCGATGTCTGGACCCACGGGCCGGACGCCATCGAGGCCCGCTTCAGGGAGGCGATGGACGGCGCCTACCGCGCCCTCGCCGACCTGCGCGACCAGAAGGTCATCAAGGCCATCGGCGTCGGTATCAACGAGGCCGACATGTGCGAACGCTTCGCCCGCGCCGGCGATTTCGACTGCATGCTGCTGGCGGGGCGCTATTCCCTGCTGGAGCAGCCGGCGCTCGAGAGCTTCCTGCCGCTGGCCCAGGAGAAGAACATCGGCGTCATGCTGGGCGGCGTGTTCAACTCCGGCATCCTCGCCACCGGCGCGGTGCCGGGGGCCCGCTACAACTATGCCCCCGCGCCCGACCACATCATGGACAAGGTGCGCCGCATCGAGGCCGTGTGCCGGGCGCATTCCGTCCCCCTCGCCCATGCGGCCCTGCACTTCGCGCTGGGGCATCCGGCCGTCGCGAGCCTCGTGCTCGGCGGCGTCACGCCGGAGGAGGTGAGCCGCAACGTCGCCGCCATTTCCGCCGCACCGCCGGCGGCGCTGTGGAGCGACCTCAAGAGCGAGGGCCTGCTTGCCCCCGACGCCCCGACGCCCGCCTGACCGCCGATGCCGGAGCCGACACCATGATGCTCAAAGGCCTCGATCCGCTTCTGACGCCCGACCTGCTCTGGGTGCTTGCCGCCATGGGTCACGGCGACGACCTCGCCCTCGTCGATGCCAATTTCCCGGCCGAGACCGTGGCGCGCCGTACCACCTCGGGCAGGCTCGTGCGCATGCCCGGCCTCACGATGGCGCGTGCCGCGGAAGCGGTGCTGTCGCTGCTGCCCATCGACACCTTCGTCGACGACCCCGTGCGACGCATGGAGGTGGTGGGCGATGCTGTCACGCTGCCGCCGATACAGCAGGAGGTGCAGCAGGTCATCGACCGGGCGGCCGGCCGGGCGCTGCCCCTCGCCGGCATCGAGCGCTATGCCTTCTACGAGGCGGCGAGCAGGGCCTTTGCCGTCGTGCAGGTGGGCGACATGCGCCCCTACGGCTGCTTCCTCATCCGCAAGGGTGTCGTGCTGGCGGAGTAACGCCGGCCGGGGGAGCGGTCGCTTCCCGGGCTCGCATCGGTCGCAAGCGCGTAGTATAAAACGTTTCAAATAATCCCATCAGAGGCCGCTCGGCCCGCCCGGAAACACGCCCATGGATCGTCCCGTCACGCCCCGCACCCTTCGCCTCAACGCTGCAGACAATGTCATCGTCGCCGTCGACGCGCTCGAGCCCGGCACCTCCGTGGAGGGAGTCACGGCCACGCAGCGTGTGCCGCGCGGCCACAAGCTGGCGGTGGCGCCGGTGGCCCAGGGCGAGCCCATCATCAAATTCGGCCAGATCATCGGCTTCGCCTCGAAGCCCATCGCCCCTGGCGAGTGGGTGCATGAGCACAATGTCGAGATGCACGACTTCGCCCGCGACTACCGCTTCGCTGAGGCGGCGCGGGAGGAGGAGATCCTGCCCCTCGAGCAGAGGGCGACCTTCCAGGGCTTCCGGCGCGCCAACGGCAAGGTTGGCACGCGCAACTACATCGGCATTCTCACCTCGGTGAACTGCTCGGCGACGGTGGCGCGCTTCATGGCCGAGGAAATCCGCCGCTCCGGCATCCTCGAGGACTATCCCAACGTCGACGGCGTCATTCCCCTCGTGCACGGCGGCGGCTGCGCCCTCGACGTCAAGGGCGAGGGGTATGAGGTCCTCAAGCGCACCCAGTGGGGCTATGCGACCAATCCCAACATGGCGGCGGTCGTCATGGTGGGCCTTGGCTGCGAAGGCTTCCAGATCGCGCGCTGGAAGGAGATGTACGGCATCGAGGAGAGCGACACCTTCCGCTCCTTTACCATTCAGGAGGTCGGCGGCACGAAGAAGACGGTGGAGGCCGGCGCCGCGGCCATCCGCGACATGCTGCCCATCGCCAACCGGGCGCGGCGCGAGACGGTGCCGGCGTCCGAGCTGGTGCTCGCCCTGCAGTGCGGCGGATCGGACGGCTATTCCGGCATCACGGCCAACCCGGCCCTCGGCGCCGCGGCCGACCTGCTCGTCAGGCACGGCGGCACGGCCATCCTCTCCGAGACGCCGGAGATCTATGGCGCCGAGCACCTGCTGACACGCCGCGCCGCCACGCGCGAGATCGGCGAGAAGCTGGTCGAGCTCATCAAGTGGTGGGAGGACTACACCGCCCGCAACAAGATGGAGATGAACAACAACCCCTCGCCGGGCAACAAGGCAGGCGGCCTGACGACCATTCTCGAGAAGTCGCTCGGCGCCGCGGCCAAGGGTGGCACCACCACGATGACGGGCGTCTACCGCTATGCCGAGCCGGTCACGGCCAAGGGCTTCGTCTTCATGGACACGCCCGGCTACGACCCGGTCTCGGCGACGGGCCAGGTCGCCGGCGGCGCCAACATCCTTGCCTTCACAACCGGCCGCGGTTCGGCCTACGGCTGCAAGCCCACGCCGTCGATCAAGCTCGCCACCAACACCGAGATGTACCAGCGCATGATCGACGACATGGACATCAACTGCGGCGACGTGCTCGACGGTGTCTCCATCGAGGAAAAGGGCCGCGAGATCTTCGAGAAACTGCTGCGCGTCGCCTCGGGCGAGCGCTCCAAGTCCGAGCTGCTCGGCTACGGCGACGCCGAATTCGTGCCGTGGCAGATCGGCGCGACGATGTGACGGCGCCGCGGGGCGCTCCGCGTAGCATACGCGTGCCCCCGGCCTGACAGGGGTGTTCCCGGCTGTCTCGACGAAACGGGTCCGCTCGCGCTAAACCGCGCTCGCTCTTCATTTCGGCTCTGCGTGAGGCACCGTGACCGACCGGCCCCGTTCCGTGCTCTTCCTCGTCACCGAGGACTGGTTCTTCGCATCCCATTTCCTCCCCATGGCGCGGGCCGCGCGTGAGATGGGCCTGTCCGTGACGGTGGTGGCACGGGTGCGTGCGCACCGGGAGGTGATCGAGGCGACCGGCGCCCGCGTGGTGGCGCTCGAGGCGGACCGGCGCAGTATGAATCCGCTTGCCATCCTGCGCACCGTCGCCGCCATGCGCCGCGTGCTCGCACAAGAGCGCCCGGACATCGTGCACGCCATCGCCCTGCGCTCCATCGTGCTCGGCGGCCTTGCGGCGCGCCTCGCCGGCATCGGCCGGCGCGTCTACGCCCTCACGGGCCTCGGCTTTCTCGGCGCCCGCCGCGACGCCGCGGCGCGGGCGGCACGGGCGGGGCTGCGCCTCGTCATCCGCGGCGCGCTCGAAAGCCGTGGCACGCACTATCTCTTCGAGAACGACGACGACCCGCGCCTTGTCGGACTCGATCCGCACGCGCCGAACGTGACCATCGTCGGCGGCGCCGGTGTCGATCCGGAGGACTATCCCGTGGCGCCGCTGCCGCCGCAGCCGCCGCTGAAGGTGGCGGTCGTGGCGCGCATGCTGTGGTCGAAGGGCATCGACCTTGCGGTGGAGGCGGTCCGCCGCGCCCGTGCGGACGGCGTTGCGGTGGAGCTCTCGCTCTTCGGCGCGCCGGACCCGGCCAACCCCAAGGCAGTGCCGGAGGCGACCCTGAGACAGTGGTCTGAGGAGCCCGGCATCGCCTGGCGCGGCCCGACGCGCGACATCGCCGGGGTCTGGCGCGAGCATCACGTCGCCTGCCTGCCCTCGCGCGGCGGCGAGGGCCTGCCACGGACCCTGCTTGAAGGGGCGGCGAGCGGCCGCGCCATCCTGACGACGGACGTGCCCGGCTGCCGTACGCTGGTGCGCGACGGCATCGAGGGCCTCGTGGTGGCGCCCGACGATGCGGCGGCGCTCGCCGGTGCCATCGCCCGGCTCGCAGCCGAGCCGCAGCGCGTCGCCGCCATGGGCGCCGCAGCGCGCGCCCGTGTGCTCGAGGGCTTCACGGAACGCCACGTGATGGAACGGCTCAAGGCGCTCTACCGCCGCATGCTCGCCGTGGGGCCATGACACCGCTCGCCCACGACAAGGCGGCTTTCGTCCGCGCCCATACCCGGCTCCTGCCCGTGCCCCACGCTCCGGAAATCGTGTTGCACGTGGCGGACGAGGCAACCGCCCTGTGGGAGAAGACTGAGGAGGAACTCGGCGCCATGGGCCTGCCGCCGCCCTTCTGGGCCTTCGCCTGGGCTGGCGGACAGGCGCTGGCGCGTTACGTCCTCGATCATCCTGCCGTCGTCACCGGGCAGCGCGTGCTCGATTTCGCCTCCGGCTCCGGGCTCGTGGCCGTCGCCGCCGCGCGGGCCGGCGCGGCACGGGTGGAGGCCTGCGACATCGACGCCTTCGCTGCGGCGGCCATTGCCGTCAACGCCGAGGCGAACGGCGTCGCGCTCACCGTCCGCCAGGAGGATCTCGTCGGCGTCGACGAGGGGTGGGACTGCGTGCTCGCCGGCGACATCTGCTACGAGCGTGACCTCGCGGCCGCCGTCACCGACTGGCTGTCGCGCCTCGCCGCCCGCGGCGCCACGGTGCTGATCGGCGACCCCGGCCGCAGCTATCTGGCGCGCGAGCGGCTCGAGCCTGTCGCCACCTACGAGGTGCCGGTAACAAGGGCGCTGGAGGACAACGAGATCAAGAGGACGAGCGTCTGGGTCTTCCGCAGCGTCTGAATCACCGCGCGAGCCGTTCCAACGCCTCGCGATGCAGCTCGGCGCTCGCGGGCGAGAAGCAGCAGAAGATGACGTGCTCCACGACGACCTCCGGCAGGCGCGCGAGCACAGTGCCGACCGCGATCGGTGCCGCCTTCTCCGGCGGAAAGCCGTAGATGCCGGTGGAGATGGCGGGAAAGGCGATGCGCGCGAGCCGGTGCGCATGGGCGAGGGCGAGCGCATTGCCATAGCAGGCGGCGAGCAGCCTCTCCTCGCCCTCGCCGCCGCCGCGCCAGACCGGACCGACCGTGTGGATGACATGGGCGGCGGGCAGCCTGTAGCCGCGCGTGATCTTCGCCTCTCCAGTCTCGCAGCCGCCGAGCGTGCGGCATTCGGCCAGAAGCTCCGGCCCCGCGGCACGGTGGATCGCCCCGTCGACGCCGCCACCGCCGAGCAGCGTCCGGTTGGCGGCGTTGACCACGGCATCGACAGCAAGGCCCGTGATGTCCCCCACCACGATCTCGACGGTGCCGCCGGGAACTGCGGCAAGATGCGGCCAGTCGCTCATGGCCGGTCCCCTCCCGCTTCGTCAGGCGAATTCGCGGCGCAGGTCGAGCGTCGACCGCACGCCGACGGCATCATAGTTCTCCTTGAGCCATTTGCGAGCCGCCTGTCGGCCGAAGTCGGCGAGGCGCTGCAGGAGGCTCCAGTCCGCCGACAGGCGCGAGGCGGCCGTCACGCGCTTCATCAGCAGGTCGGCGTCAATGCGGTGCATGAGCACCCGCTTGTACTCGTCCTTCGACAGCTTGCCCTCGTCGATGAGGCGGGTGACAAAGTCAATGGCGCGCATCTCGCGCAGCAGCGTGGCGTTGAAGGTGATCTCGGTCAGGCGGTTCTGGATCTCGCGGGCCGTGCGCGGCGTCTCCTCCCGCTCGATGGGGTTGATCTGCACGAGCAGCACATCGTCGCTCACCGTGCGGTAGAACAGCGGAAAAAGCGCGGGATTGCCCATGTAGCCGCCATCCCAGTAGGGCACGCCGTCGATCTCGACCGCCTGGAAGACCATGGGCAGGCAGGCCGAGGCCATGATGTGGTCGGCCGTCAGCTCCGGACGCTCGAAGACCTTGATCTTGCCCGTGCGCACGTTGGTCGCGGCGATGAAGAGCGAGACCGAGTTGCAGGCACGCACCTTCTCGAAGTCGATCAGCTCCTCGATGAGGTCGCGCAGGGGGTTGATGTTGAGCGGGTTGAAGTCGTAGGGGCTGGCGAAGCGCGACACCATGTCGAACCACAGCAGGCCGGGCGGCTCGTCACCCCCGCCCCAGATGCCGAGCATCCGGTCGACCAGCGAGCGCTGCAGCGGCGGCAGGGCCGCATCGCGGCTGACGCGACGCCAGAAGGTCTCGAGGTGGCGCCGGGCGCCCTCGATGCCGCCCTCGATAAAGCCCTGGGTCATCACGACGGCGTTCATGGCGCCGGCGCTCGTGCCCGACATCGCCTCGATGGCAAGGCGCCCGTCCTCGAGCAGCGCGTCCAGGACGCCCCAGGTGAAGGCACCGTGGGCGCCGCCGCCCTGCAGGGCAAGGCAGATCCCCTTCTCCGCCTTGGGACCGGCGATGCCGGGCAGGCCGCCCGCCGGCCCCTCGGCGCGCTTGCGGGCGCGGCCGCTCATTCGGCTGTCCAGCCACCGTCGATGGTGGCGAGCGCACCGGTGATGGAGCGCGCGGCGTCCGAGGCAAGGAAGACGGCATAGGCCGCCACCTCGTCCACCGTCACGAACTCCTTCGTCGGCTGGCTGGCGAGCAGCACCTTCTCCTTCACCTCGGCCTCGCTGATGCCGCGGGCCTTCGCCGTGTCGGGAATCTGCTTCTCGACAAGCGGCGTCCAGACGTAGCCGGGGCAAATGGCGTTCACCGTGATGCCGTAGGTCGCAACCTCGAGGGCGACGGTCTTGGTCAGGCCGGCGATGCCGTGCTTGGCCGCCACATAGGCCGACTTGAAGGGCGAGGCGACGAGGGCATGGGCCGAGGCGGTGTTGATGATACGGCCCCAGCGGCGCGCCTTCATGCCCGGAACCGCTGCCCGGATGGCATGGAAGGCGGAGGAAAGGTTGATCGCGATGATCTGGTCCCACTTCTCGATCGGGAATTCCTCGACCGGCGCGACGTGCTGGATGCCCGCGTTGTTGACGAGCACGTCGACGGAACCGAAGGCCTTCTCGGCCTCGGCGATCATCTGGGCAATCTCCGCCGGCTTCGTCATGTCAGCGCCGGAATAGACCGCCTTGACGCCGAACTCGCGCTCGATCATCGCCCGCTCCCGTTCGATGGCGGCGGGCTCGCCGAACCCGTTGATGACGACGTTGGCGCCCTCGGCGGCGAGGGCCCGGGCGATGGCGAGCCCGATGCCGCTCGTTGAACCCGTGACGACGGCGGTGCGCGATTTCAGCGACATGTGCTGCTCCCGAAATGCTGTTGTGGCTGACGGTTCTGGATGCGGCGAGCACGCTCCCCCAAGGCCTTCGCGACGAAGCGTCGCCGCGGGTGGGCAACCGGAAGGGCACAGCCTATCTATGTTGCGACGCAGTGCAAAGCCACGTTGCGTAGGGTCTGGCCGCCTGCCGCCCTCGGCCGCGGTCGTGTCTGCGAGGGCCAGGCCCGGAACGGTGTCTCGTTGGACATGTAACGCTATACTGTTCGCGCGCAGGCAGCGCCGGGCCGGATGCCGGCGACGGCGGACCACGACGGAAACAGACGGCGACGCGATGCACGAGATCGAAGCGGGCCACCACCACCATCACCACGAGGGCGGCAGCTGTGCCCACGCTGCCGCTCGGCTGAGGGAAGCGCCTGCTGCCCTCGATGCAGCCGAGGCCGCCTGCCGCGAGCGCGGCCAGCGGCTGACGCCGATCCGCCGCGCCGTGCTTGAGGCGCTCTATGCCACGCACCGGCCGCTCGGCGCCTACGACCTCGCCGAGGCCCTGACCCGCCAGGATGAGCGGCGCGTGGCGCCCATCACCATCTACCGCGCCCTCGACTTCCTTCTTGAACAGGGCTTCGTGCACAAGCTCGAGACGAAGAACGCCTTCGTCGCCTGCCCGCACCGGCATGAGCCGGGCGAGCTCGTCGTCTTCCTCATCTGCGAGACTTGCGGCGGCGTCGACGAGGCGTCCTCGCCCGAGGTTGGCTCCGCCCTGCGGCAGGTGCTGACGGGCGCCGCCTTCAAGCCGCGCGCCCAGGTCGTCGAGATCGCCGGCACCTGTGCCCATTGCCGCACCGGCGCAAAAGCCGAAAGTCAAGCCTTGACCTGACGGCGCGAGAGGCGCAGCAAGACTGACGATCGTCCAAACGAGCGTTCCGAGCCGATCACATGACAGCAGACATCACCCATCTGCCGGGCACCGAGGCGCTGGCGCCCGCTCCTGCAGGCGCTGGTGCGCGGCACCGCACCGTCGGCGTCAAGGTCGGTTCCGTCGTGGTCGGCGGCGGAGCGCCCATCGTCGTCCAGTCGATGACGAACACGGACACCGCCGACGTGGACGCGACAGTGCGGCAGGTGGCCGCGCTGGCGCGGGCGGGCTCGGAGCTCGTGCGCGTCACGGTCGACCGGGCCGAAGCAGCGGCGGCGGTGCCGCACATTCGCGACAAACTGGCGCGCATGGGCATCACCGTTCCCATCGTGGGCGACTTCCACTTCATCGGCCACAAGCTGCTCGCCGAACATCCGGCCTGCGCCGAGGCGCTGGACAAGTATCGCATCAACCCCGGCAATGTCGGCTTCAAGGAAAAGAAGGACCGGCAGTTCGGCATGATCGTCGAGACGGCGATCCGCTGGGGCAAGCCCGTGCGCATCGGCGCCAACTGGGGCTCGCTCGACCAGGAGCTGCTGACGCACCTCATGGACATCAATGCGCGCTCGTCCCGGCCCGTCGATGCACGCGCCGTGACCCGCGAGGCGCTGGTGCGCTCGGCCCTGCTCTCGGCGGCCCGGGCGGAGGAGATCGGCCTCGGCCGCGACAAGATCATCCTCTCCGCCAAGGTCTCGTCGGTGCAGGATCTCATCGCCGTCTACCGGGACCTCGCCGCGCGGTCCGACTATGCGCTGCACCTCGGCCTCACCGAGGCCGGTATGGGCTCCAAGGGCATCGTGGCCTCCGCGGCTGCCATCGGCATCCTCCTGCAGGAGGGCATCGGCGACACGATCCGCTTCTCGCTGACGCCCGAGCCTGGCGGCGACCGGACGCTCGAAGTCAAGGCGGCCCAGGAGCTTCTGCAGACCATGGGCTTCCGCACGTTCGTGCCGCTCGTCGCCGCCTGCCCGGGCTGCGGGCGCACCACCTCCACCGTGTTTCAGGAACTGGCCCGCGACATCCAGGACTGGATTTCGGCCTCCATGCCCGAGTGGCGGACGCGCTATCCCGGCGTCGAGACGCTCAACGTCGCGGTCATGGGCTGCATCGTCAACGGCCCCGGCGAATCGAAGCATGCCGACATCGGCATCTCGCTGCCCGGCACCGGGGAAATGCCGGCCGCCCCGGTCTTCATCGACGGACAGAAGGCCACGACCTTGCGTGGGCCCACCATTGCGGCGGACTTCAAGACGATCGTGGCCGACTACATCGAAAGGCGTTTCGGCCAGCGCCAGTCGAAGGCTGCCGAATAGTCCGGCGCTTCACCGTTCCGCAATTCGCCCTTTCCGGCGCTCGGCATGCCGGGCGTTTGCCCTGCCGGTCCATTGTGGTAAACACCGCCGGCCCAAGGGGCACTCCTCGGCGCCGGCGCGCTGTCCGGAAGGGGATCTGTGCCGCCGTCAGCGGCGGCCTTTTCGTGCGGCCAACCACGGGCCTTCATCCATATGGTTTCAGACACCAAAGCGTCCGTGCTCGCAGGTCAGGGCAGCAATGAGCAGGCTGCCGGCGGCGACGCGGAACAGGCAGGAGCGCACGCTCCCGCCGGCTTCTTTGCCCTGGCGCTCGGATCGATCGGCGTCGTCTATGGCGACATCGGCACGAGCCCGCTCTATGCGCTGCGCGAGGCCGTACATGCCGTCTCGGGTGGCATCTCGGGCGGCGCCTGGCCTATCGCCCGCGAGACCATCATCGGCGTCCTGTCGCTCATCCTGTGGTCGCTCATCCTCGTGGTGACCATCAAGTACGTCGTGATCCTGCTCAGGGCCGACAACAAGGGCGAAGGCGGCACCCTGAGCCTCGTCGCCCTCGCCCAGCGGGCCATGGGCCGCTCGCACGGCCTCGTGCTCGCCCTGGGCATCACCGGTGCGGCGCTGTTCTATGGCGATTCCATGCTGACGCCGGCCATCTCGGTGCTGTCGGCGGTCGAGGGCTTCCGGCTCGCTGCGCCGGAGCTCGGCCACTATGTGGTGCCCATCACCGTCGTCATTCTCGTGGCGCTCTTCGCCGTGCAGAGCCGCGGGACCGGGAAGGTCGCCGCCTTCTTCGGCCCGGTCATGGCCCTCTGGTTCGCCGTGCTCGGCCTGACGGGCCTTCTGCACATCATGGACGATCCGGACGTGTTCCGGGCCCTCTTGCCGCACTACGGGCTGATGTTCCTCATCAACCACCCGGCCGTGGCCTTTGCCGTTCTCGGTGCGGTCTGCCTCGCCGTGACGGGGGCCGAGGCGCTCTATGCCGACCTCGGCCACTTCGGCCGCGGCCCCATCCGGGCGGCCTGGATGGGCTTTGTCTTCCCCGCCCTGGTGCTGAACTACTTCGGCCAGGGCGCCCTCGTGCTCGCCCATCCCGACGCAATCGAGAACCCCTTCTACCGGCTGGTGCCGGACTGGGGCCTGCTGCCGCTCACTGTCATGGCAATGGTCGCCACCATCATCGCGAGCCAGGCCGTCATCACGGGCGCCTTCTCGCTCACGCGCCAGGCCATCCAGCTAGGCCTGCTGCCGCGCCTTGAGGTGCGCTTCACCTCGGCCTCGCACCAGGGCCAGATCTTCCTGCCGCGCGTCAACGCCATGCTGCTCGTCGGCGTGCTCTTCCTCGTCGCCATGTTCGGCTCCTCGAGCGGCCTTGCCCACGCCTACGGCATATCGGTCTTCGGGGCGATGGTGGTGGACGGGATTCTCGCCATCCTCGTCATCTGGCGGGGCTGGCGCTGGAGCCTGGCGCTGGCCGCCCTGCTCATTGCACCGTTCCTCGCCATCGACATCGCGTTCTTCGCCGCCAACCTGCTCAAGCTGTTCTCGGGCGGCTACGTGCCGGTGCTCCTGGCGAGCATCCTCATCATCGTCATGTGGACCTGGGTGAAGGGCACCGCCATCCTCTTCGCCAAGACGCGCAAGGTGGACGTGCCGCTCGTCGAGCTTGTGGAGATGCTGCAGAAGAGCCCGCCGCACCGCGTCAAGGGCACGGCCGTCTTCCTGACGAGCGACCCCGAGACCGCCCCGTCGGCTCTGCTGCACAACCTGAAGCACAACAAGGTTCTGCACGAGAAGAACGTCATCCTCACCGTCAAGACTGCGGATGTGCCGCGCATCGGCGACGAGGAGCGCGTCAACATCGAGCCCATCGCCGACGGCTTCTGGCGGGTGGAGATGACCTTCGGCTACATGGAGACGCCCAACGTGCCGAAGGGCCTCGCCATCCTGCGCAAGCGCGGCTTCAAGTTCGACATCATGTCGACGTCGTTCTTCCTCTCGCGCCGCTCGATCCGGCCGGCCGCCCAGTCCGGCATGCCGCTGTGGCAGGACAGGCTGTTCATCTCGCTCGCCAAGAACGCCAACGACGCGACGGACTTCTTCCAGATTCCCACCGGGCGCGTCGTCGAGGTCGGCACCCAGGTAACGGTGTAGGACGTCGCGCCCGGCGCTACTTGCGGCGGACGGCGGCGAAGCGCGCCGCCTCGCGCAGCGTGTCGGCAGCCGCGCCGAAGGGGGCGAGCGCCGCCACGGCCTCCTCGGCGAGACGGTCCCGCTCGGCCCGCGCGGCCTCGAGGCCGAGCACGTCGACGAGCGTCGCCTTGCCCCTGTCGGCGTCCTTGGCGGTGCGCTTGCCGAGCGCGTCGGTGCTCGCCTCCCGGTCGAGGATGTCGTCGGCGATCTGGAAAGCCGCGCCAAGCGCCCGGCCGTAGGTGGCGAGCATGCGGCGCTCCTCGGCCCCCGCCCCTGCCATGATGCCGCCCGCATCGACCGCGAAGGCGATGAGGGCCCCGGTCTTCATGGCCTGCAGGCGACGCACCTCGGCTTCGGCGAGGGGCTGGGTCCGGCTCTCGGCCTCGAGGTCGAGCATCTGCCCGCCCACCATGCCGCCGAGCCCCGCCGCCCGGGCGAGGCCCAGCACCAGCTCGGCGCGGACGCTCGCGTCGTCCGTCAGGGCCGGATCGGCGAGAACGTCGAAGGCGAGCGTCAGGAGCGCATCGCCGGCCAGGATCGCGGTGGCCTCGTCGAAGGCGCGGTGCACGGTGGGCCGGCCGCGCCGCAGATCGTCGTCATCCATGGCCGGCAGGTCGTCGTGAACGAGGGAGTAGCAGTGCAAGAGCTCGATGGCCGCCCCCACCCTGAGCGGCGCCTCTCCATCCGCGCCAAGGAGCCGCGCGGTCTCGACCGTAAGGAAGGGGCGCAGGCGCTTTCCGCCCGCGAGCACGGCATGGCGCATGGCGGCGACGAGACGGGGCGGCCGGGCGATCTCGCCGGCCAGCGGCGCATCGCCGAGAAGCGCCTGGAGCAGCGGCTCCAGCGCGCGGGCCACGGTCTCGAGACGCTCGGTGAAGGTGGCGCTCAAGCTCGCCATGATCGTTCTCCCAGGGACGCCACCGGTAACGTGAGGTCGCGCGTCGCTTGCCCGAGACGCGCGGATCGGTCAAGCCTAGGGACCGATCGGGGGAAGGAGATGGCCGCGAACGTGCAGGCAAGAGGCCGGGGAAGGCTCGCCGTCGGCCGGGCGGTGCTGCGCTGGATCATGCGCGCGGCGCTCGCCATCGTGCTGTTCTGGTCCGTGTCGATCGCGGCCTACCGCGTCCTGCCGCCCGTTTCCACGCTGATGCTGGGGCGCTGGCTGACGCTGCAGCCGGTCGAGCGCATCTACGTGCCCCTTTCGGACATATCGCCGCATCTCGCCCGCGCGGCCATCGCGGCGGAGGATTCGCGCTTCTGCATGCACGCCGGCATCGACTGGTTCGCGCTGCAGACCGTGATCGAGGATGCGCTGGGCGACGGCGCGGCCCGTGGCGCTTCGACGATCACCATGCAGACGGTCAAGAACATCCTGCTCTGGCCTGGCCGCTCCTACCTGCGCAAGGGGCTGGAGCTGCCGCTGGCGCTGGTGCTCGATGCCGTCTGGCCCAAACGGCGGGTGATGGAGGTCTATCTCAATATCGCCGAATGGGGCGAGGGCATCTTCGGCGCCGAGGCGGCGGCGCGGCACCATTTCGGCAAGAGCGCGCGTGACCTGACGCAGCGCGAGGCGGCCCTTCTCGTCGCGGCCCTGCCCAACCCCATCGCGCGCAATCCGGCCCGTCCCACACGCTATCTCTCCCGCTACGCTTCGCGCATTATGGCCCGCATGGGCAACGAGAACGTCTCATGCCTCAGGACATGAGGGAAAATCCGACTTTCTGCCCGCCGAGGACTAGCCAACCCGGCGCTGAACCTGTATAAGCCCGCGTCCCAGAGACAGTTTCGTCAACGAGGGACCTGCGCCCGTTGCGCGTGCAGGCCCGCAGAAGCCATCGACCGGAGTTGAGCCATGGCCGTTCCGAAAAGAAAAACGTCGCGGATGAAGCGCGGCCACCGCCGCTCCGCCGACGCGCTGCAGCAGCCGACCTACATCGAGGACAAGGACTCCGGCGAGCTGCGTCGCCCGCACCACATCGATCTCAAGACCGGCATGTATCGCGGCCGGCAGGTGCTGAAGCCGCGCGCCGAGGCGTGATAGCGCCCCCTTGGGGGAATGCGGACGGAAGGGCCGGCTCTGCCGGCCCTTTTTTGTTGTCCGAGCGCATCGGCGCGATCCGAAAATGCCTTTCTTTACCGGTCCTTAACCCTTTTCCGGTCAAGCTGCACGCAAGCGTTTTCGCACACCGGTCCGGTCGCCGCCTCCGGTGCCGGACGCAGCAAGCTCCCAGACAGGCAGGACCCGGCAGCCGATGGCAGACTGGACAGGCGCCGCTCGCCGTGCGGACCTTTCGGCATCGCCCATGCCCGACGTGACCGCCGCGCCGCTCGATCCCCGCCGGCTGCTGACCTCGCTGGGCGAGGTGGTCTACGACTGGGATCTTGCCAGCGACAGGCTGACCTTCGGCAGCAACGGCGCGGAGGTCCTCGGCATTGACTGCCTCCACGCGGCCCCCACCGGAGGCGCTTTCGACAGGCTGATCGACGTTGCGTCAGGGCCCGGTCGTTGCGCCTTCTTCCGCACCGTGGCAGGCGAGGATGCCGGCGGCGGCGTGCCCTTCCGCCTTAATTACCGCCTTTGCATCGGCACCCGGCAACTCGCCGTCGAGGAGAGTGGACGCTGGTATGCGGGGCCGGACGGGCGGCCGGCGACTGTGCATGGCGTCATGCACGTCACGCGTCAGTCGGCGTCGGCCGCCATCACGCGCACGGACGGCTGGGCGGCCCTTTCCAGGTCCATCGGCGAGCTCTTCGCCGAGGACTGGGGCCGGCGAAGCCCGCTGACGCTGATCTTCCTCGCCATCGGCAATCTCGGTGCCATCAATGCGGCCCTCGGCTACGCGCGGGGTGACGCCGTCATCGAGGCGACCGCGCAGGTGCTGATGGGCCAGCTGCGGCAGGGCGACCTGCTCGTCCGCCATGGCAGCAACCGCTTCGCCCTCGTCATGCGCGGCTGCTCGGCCCAGCAGGCGACGGTTGCCGCCGCCCGCATCGCCGCCCTGGCGGCCTCGGCCGGCGGGGGCGGCATGCCCGTGCGCCTGCGCATGGGCGCGGCGACGGCGCCCCAGCACGCCGACGATGCCGAAACGCTGATGCGCAACGCCAACCTTGCCTTCGACGAGGCGCGGCGGCTGAACGGCAGCGGCTTCGTCTTCTACGGGCCCCAGCTGGCGGCCGGCGCCGCCTCGCGCCATCCCGCGACGGAGGGGCTCGACGTGCTCGCCGCCCTCGACCAGCGGCGGATTGTGCCCGCGCGGCAGGCCGTCGTCGATGCCGTGACACGGCAGCCCGCCTTCCATGAGGTGCTGCTGCGCGTGATGCTGCCCGACGGAAGCGAGGCCGGCGCGGCGCGCTTCGTGCCCGCCGCGGAGAAGGCGGGCCTGATCGAGGCCGTCGACCACCGCATGCTCGAGCTCGTCACCACCCGCATGGCGGCGGAGCCGGAGCTGCGGGTGGCCCTCAACATCTCGCCGCGCACGCTCGCAAGCCGCGGCTGGCTCGGCAGTCTCGCCGCCCGGCTCGGCGCCTGCCCCGGCGTCGCGGAGCGCCTCATCGTCGAGATTACTGAAACGGCAGCGATCGAGGATCCCGCCGCCACGCGGGCCACACTCGACGCCATGAAGGCGCTCGGCGTCCTCATCGCCATCGACGATTTCGGCGCCGGGCACACGTCCTTCCGGCACCTGCGCAACTTCCCCGTCGACCTCGTCAAGATCGACGGCGCCTTCGTGCAGAACCTGGCACACTCGAGCGACGACCGCTTCTTCGTGCGGACGCTCGTCGACCTGGCGCAGCACCTCGGCATCGCCACGGTCGCCGAATGGGTCGAGAACGAGGATACCGCCCGCCTGCTCGCCCAGTGGGGCGTCGACTATCTGCAGGGCGAGCACATCGCGCCGGTGACGGCCTGGCCGGAGCCGGCCGCGCATCCGGTGGAACGCGCCATGACGGCGTAAGCGCCCGACAAAGCCCTTAGCGGCGCGCGGAATCGCTCATCCGGGCGCCGATCTCGTGCGCGCCCAGCAGGAGCAGGGCGAAGACGAAGGGCACCAGATAGTAGTAGAGGCGAAACAGCAGCAGCGCGCCGAGGACACCTTCGCGCGGCAGGCGCGACAGCGCGATGAGCATGGTTGCCTCGAAGACGCCGATGCCGCCCGGCGCGTGGCTGGCGATGCCGAGCATGCAGGCCGCGACATAGATGGCGAGGAAGGTCTCGTAGCTGAGGCCGTGCCCGCCTGGCAGGAGCACGAACAGCACGCCCGCGGCGGCGCAGACGTCTCCCGCTCCGAGCAGCATCTGCCCGAGCGAGAGGCGAAAGCCCGGCAGCTCCAGCCGCCAGCCCTGCACGCTGACGCTGCGCCGCTTGACGCCAACCCAGGTGAGATAGGCGACGAGGGAGGCCGCGAGGGCGATGCCCACCCCCTCGTTGAGCCGCACCACCGTGCCCGTCAGCGCCGCGACGGCGAGGCTCTCGCGAATAAGGCTCCAGGCGAGCACCGCGCTCATGCCGAGCCAGAAGGTGATGCCAGCGATCACGGTGAGGCCGACGATGGTCGGCGCCTTGATGCCATAGGGCGAGTAGATGCGGTAGCGCACGGCCCCGGAGGTGACGAGCGGAAAGCCGAGAGTGAAACTGACGGCATAGCTCGTGAAGGAAGCGAGGGCCGTGACGCGGTAGGCGATCCTGCGTCCAAGCTGGCGCAGGGCGAGAGCGTCATATCCCGTCAGCAGGAGATAGCTGACGCAGGTGAAAAGGATGGCGAGCGCGATCTGCCGGACGCTGGCAGCCGCGAAGGCCTTCTGGAGCTCTGCGAGGCTGATCTCGCCGACGATGCGCCACAGCACGACCATCGAGGCGAGGAAGAGGGCGACGCTGACGACGGTGCCGATGAGGGAGAGCCTGCGACGGGTGTCGCCGGTGACCTCGACGGGCGGGCTTGACGGAACCGGTGGGGGCGCATGGTCAGCCCCGGCTGCCGGCTGAACGGCGCCGGCACGTTCCCGGCCACCGTCGGCGGCACCCGCGTCGCGCTCTCCTGCCTCCATGCTGCGGCCGCGTCCCATCCCGTTTCACACGTGCGGGGCGGCCTCCGCGAGGCGTCGCACCCTGCCCGGTTATGGGGGCAGGGTGCAGCGAGCGCAAGGCGCAGCGCGGGGAAATCGACAACCGTGCCAACACCCGTTCCGCAGACGCAGGGATGCCGAACGCGCGATCCGCGCGTCAGAGGCCTGGCGCCGGATGCCGGGCGACCTGGCGGGCCCCGCTTTGTCGGTGTCTGAGGTCCAGCGCCGGCCGCTCTACGAGGTGCCACGAGACGAAGCCGGCAGTCAGCGCCAGCGGCGTCGCCATGAGCGATATCGCCGTCGGGCCGGTTTCCGGGCCGAAGCTCCAGATCAGCAGCTGCTGCAGGGGGAAGGCGAAGAGATAGGTGCCGTAGGAGACGTCGCCGACCCGCTGCCGCACGTCGAAGGGCACGGGGCGCACCAGGGCGAGGTAGATGACGAGGTAGGGCAGGACAAGAAGGTAGACGAGCTGCGCCCCCGGCCGGTTGGCGAAGGCATAAAGCAGGATGAGGCAGGCCACGGCGAGGCCGCCGCTGACCGGGACGGTGGAGCGGTGCACCCACAAGGCCGCGCCGAGCACGAAGACGAGGCCGTAGCGCAGCACCGGAAAGAGGGGGGCACCGGCCCACAGCTCGCTGCCCATGTTCGACCATGACAGGCCCCACGTCTCGCTGCCCCAGAGCACGAGGCACGCCATCACGACCACGAGCAGCAGCACGCCCCGGCGCGACAGAAGCCCGCAGACCAGGGCAACCGGCAGGAGCAGATAGAACCCGCATTCGAGCGCCAGGGTCCAGATCGAGCCGTTGACCCCGGTATGGGGCAGCTCCGTGAAGACGCCGGGCAGGTTGAACGACACGCCGAAGACGAAGATGTTGCGCGCGTACTGGAGCGTCGCCGGATGGAGCAGGTAGTCGACGGGGGGCAGGCTCGTCACCAGCGGCCCGAGAAAGAAGATGGCGAACACGGTCACAAGGGCGAGTGCCGGCACGATGCGCAGGACGCGGTTGACCAGATACTGGCTGGGGGTGTGCCTGGTTACCGAACGCGCCACCAGGAAGCCGCTGATGGCGAAGAAAATCGCCACGCCCAGGCCCCCGCCGGTGTCGTAGCCGCCCGTCAGCCAGTGGAAGGGCTCCCCGGCCGTGCCGGTGAGTGTGTAGCTGTGGCTCCAGAGCACCAGCAGCGCAGCGACGAGGCGCAGGAGGTCGAAGTTGTTGGCCCGCGTCTCGAATGCTTCCCGTATTGTCATTGCAAGATCCGATCCGTTGCCGTTCCCGCCTGGCGGGAGCACCCTCAAAACGTGACCAGAGAAATATGATCAACCCAGGCGTGCATCGCGTTGCGTGCTGAGAGCCGCGCGTCGCACTTGCTGCAGCAATTGCCCCGGATCAGGCAGAGGCCGCTCGGCTATGCAGCCTTCCGCGACATGGCCGTCGTCCTCGTCGCCATGGCGGCGGCAGGACTCGTCCTTGCCTGGAACAGGCGGAGCCAGGCCTGATCAGCGGCCGGCATCCGCCCCGAACAGGCCGATGTCGCGCAGGAGAAAGCCGGCGAGGTCGCGGGTCATGTACTCGATGTGGGAGGCCGTGACCTCTTCCTGCTCGTGCAGTTCCCGGAAGGGGTCGGGCGTCTTCGGCAGCACCAGCACCGTCGTCATGCCGAGCCGGTGTGGTTCGGCGAGATTCTTGGCGAGATCCTCGAACATCGCGGCGCGCGAGGCGTCGATGCCGTGGCGGGCGAGAAAACTCGCATAGGTCGCCGGCTCAGGCTTGGGCACGAAGCCGGCATCGGCGATGTCGAAGATGTCCTCGAAATGGGCGCCGATGCCGAGCCGCTCCGCCACGGCCTCGGCATGGCCGCGCGAGCCATTGGTCAGGATAAGCTTGCGTCCGGGCAGGGCGCCGATGGCGGCCGCAAGGTCCGGATCGGGGGCAAGCAGCGAGTAATCGATGCTGTGGGCGAAATCGAGGAAGTCCCGCGGGTCGATACCCTGCTCCACCATGAGGCCGCGCAGGGTCGTGCCGTAGCGGTGGTAGTAGTACTTCTGCAGGGCGCGCGCTGAGAGGCCGTCCATGCCGAAGAAATCACACACAAAGAGCGTGATGCGCTCGTCCACCTGTGGCCAGAGCTGCGCCTCGTGCGGGTAGAGCGTGTTGTCGAGATCAAAGATCCAGGTATCGACATGCGCGAAGCCGCGACGAACCTTCTCCGCCGCAGCCGGCACCGTGTCGATCATCTTCATCAGCAGTCTCTCCCGCATGATGGGAGGGAGGAAATGGTGTGTCGCTACCACAATTGCAAGCGGCGGCACCGCGGCTGTCAATGCGGGACGGATGAGGAGAAGACGTTGATGACCACCACCCCCGCGAGGATGAGACCGATGCCGACGAGCGCCGGCAGGTCGAGCCCCTGGCGAAAGGCGACGACGCCCACGAGCGAGATGAGCACGATGCCGATGCCGCTCCAGATGGCATAGGCGATGCCCACGGGGATGGTGCGCAGTGTCAGCGACAGGCAGTAGAAGGCGACGCCGTAGCCGATGACGGTGACGAGGGCCGGCAGCGGCCGGGTGAAGCTTTCGGACGCCTTCAGCGCCGACGTGGCGATGACCTCGCCGACGATGGCGATGAGAAGATAGAGATAGCCCGTCGCCATGTCTGCCGTGCCTCGCCCTGAGGCGGGCCGCCCACCGCCCTTCAGCGACGGATCAGCGTGCCCGCACCGTGGTCGGTATAGAGCTCGAGCAGCACCGCGTGGGGCACCTTGCCGTCGAGGATGACGACGCCCTCGACGCCCTGCTCCAGCGCGTAGATGCAGGTCTCGACCTTCGGGATCATGCCGCCGGTGATCGTACCGTCGGCGATGAGGCGGCGGCAGTCCTCCACCGTGAGCTCGGGCAGCAGGTTCTTGTCCTTGTCGAGAACCCCCGGCACGTCGGTGAGGAGAAGGAGACGTTTGGCCCGCATGGCCCCGGCGATGGCGCCGGCGAAGGTGTCGGCGTTGACGTTGTAGGTCGCCCCGTCGTGACCGACGGCCACGGGCGCGAGCACGGGGATGAGATCGGCCTTGAGCACCGCATCGAGCACCGAGCGGTCGACCTTCTCCGGCTCGCCGACAAAGCCGAGATCGACAACTTTCTCGATGTTCGAATCGGGATCGACCACGGTGCGCGTCACCTTGCGGGCCACGACCATGTTGCCGTCCTTGCCACACAGGCCGATCGCCTTGCCACCCTCGGCCGAGATGGTGCCGACGATCTGCTTGTTTATGGCGCCGGCCAGAACCATCTCGACGATGTCGACCGTGGCTTTGTCCGTGATCCGCAGGCCGGCCGCAAACTCCGACTTGATGCCGAGCTTCTCCAGCATGCGGCCGATCTGCGGGCCACCGCCGTGCACGACGATCGGCTTGACGCCGGACTGCTCGAGCAGCACCACGTCCTCGGCGAAATCCTCCGCCGCCGCGGCATCCCCCATGGCGTGACCGCCGTATTTGATGACCACGATCTCCTGATCGTAGCGCTGCATGTGCGGCAGGGCCTGCACCAGCGTCTCGGCCTGGGTGTGCACGTCGGGTAGATCGGGAAGGTGGCTCATGTCGTGTCGCGGTGCAGTTGAGGGAGGGGTTGCGTCGCGAGGGCGTCTTTTAGCAGGGCGGAAGGCGGCTGTCGCCCCCGCTCCGCTGCTCCCCGCGACAGTGGACCCATGCGTTTACAGACGGCTCGAGACGAGCCCGGACGTGCCGATCGCCGCCCAGCCGAGCATCACGAGGACGCCGCCGGTCGGGGCCGCCATCGGGAACAGGCCGTGTTCGACGAGGGCCCGCAGCGTCAGGTCGCCCGTGAAGAGGAAGACACCTGCGGCGAGCACCCAGCCGCCGATTCGCATCAGCCCCCGGTGCGCTATCCAGGCGTTGAGCACCGCCGGCAGGGCGACCAGCAGCACCGCATGGACCAGCAGGAAGCTCGCTGCCGTCGCCAGCGGCCCGGTGCCGGTGATATGCGCCGCCGCGGCGGCTGCAGCCACGCCCCAGAAGCCAAAGAGCCCGCCGAGGAAAACGAAGAATCGGTCGCTCATGCCGCCCCCCTGTCTGCCCCGCACCGCGCCCTAGAGGGCGCCGCGCTCGCCCATCAGCCGCGCCACCGCCTCGCGCAACGCACCTATGCCCTCGCCCGTGCGGCTCGACGTCGGCAGGACGACCGGGAAGGCCGCCGAACGCTTCTCGAGCGCGCCAGCCGTCGCGGCCACCCTCTTGTCGCGCTCCGCCCGCGACAGGGCGTCGGCCTTCGTCAGCACGATCTGGTAGGACACTGCCGCCTTGTCGAGGAGGTCAAGAACCCCGGCATCGATTGGCTTGATGCCGTGCCGGGCGTCGATGAGCACGTAGACGCGGGCGAGATTGGCACGCCCGCGCAGATAGGCGTGGATGAGGTCGGTCCATGCGGCGACCTTCTCCTTGCCGACGGCCGCGTAGCCGTAGCCCGGCATGTCGACCAGCGTCAGCCGGCGCGGGCCTCCGTCGTCCGGGCCGATGCGGAAGAAGTTCAGCTCCTGCGTGCGGCCGGGCGTGTTGGAGGTCCGGGCCAGGGCCTTGCGGCCCGTCAGCGCGTTGACGAGACTCGACTTGCCCACATTGGAGCGCCCCGCGAAGGCGATCTCGAGCCCCTCCATGGGGGGCAGGCCGCCGATGGTGGCGGTCGCCCACACGAAGCCGGCCTCACCCGCGAACAGCTTGCGGCCGATCTCGGCGTAGTCGGTGACGTTGTCGGTTGCCTCGTTCATCATCCGAGGCTTAGGACGACATCTCGCTCGCTGCAAGGCTCGCGGTCGCCCCCGCGGACGAGAGCGGGGCGGCGTGTGATTTTTGCCGCGTCGAAAGGCCAACGCCGGTGGGGCCCCGGCGAGCGATGACAGGAGGCCCGAAACGACAGCGCCCGGCCGGAGCCGGGCGCGATCTTTTTGGGCACCTCTGCCGCCGGTCAGGCCTTGGCGCGGGAGAACGTGTTGCGCAGGTTGCCCCACAGCTCAATCTTGACGCCGTTCCTGCGCATGATGAAGCCCTGCTGCAGCACCGAGAGCAGGTTGTTCCACGACCAGTAGATGACGAGGCCGGCCGGGAACGACGCCAGCATGAAGGTGAAGATTACCGGCATCCAGGCGAACATGGTCTTCTGCACCGGATCGGTCGGCTCCGGGTTCATCTTCATCTGCACGAACATCGTCAGGCCCATGATGATCGGCCAGACGCCAACCATCAGGAAATGGCCGATGACGGGCACCTGCGACGGATCCCACGGAATGAGCCCGAAGAGGTTGAAGATCGTCGTGGGATCCGGCGCGGCAAGGTCCTTGATCCAGCCGAAGAAGGGCGCGTGCCGCATCTCGATGGTGACGAAAAGCACCTTGTAGAGCGCGAAGAAGACCGGGATCTGGATGAGGATGGGCAGGCAGCCGGCGAGCGGATTGATCTTCTCCTTCTTGTAGAGCTCCATCAGCGCCTGCTGCTGCTTCACGCGGTCATCCGCATAGCGCTCGCGGATGGCCATCATCTCCGGCTGCACCGCCTTCATCTTCGCCATCGACACGTAGGAGCGATTGGCGAGCGGGAAGAAAACGGCCTTGATGATGACGGTGACGAGCAGGATCGCCACGCCGAAGTTGCCGAACAGCTTGAAGAAGAAGTCGATCACCATGAACAGGGGCTTGGTGATGAAGTAGAACCAGCCCCAGTCGATGAGCAGGTCGAACCGCTTGATGCCGAGCGCCTTCTCGTAGCCGTCGATGGCTGCGACCTCCTTGGCGCCGGCGAAGAGGTGCGTCGTCACCTCGGTCGTGGCGCCCGGCGCGACGGTGTGCGCGCCGCCCAGGATGTCGGACTGGAAGCGCGGGCCGCGCGCCCCCGGAGAGACCGAGAAGCGCCCGTCATAGGGCTTGTCCTGGCTCGGGATGACGGCAGTCGCCCAGTACTTGTCGGTGATGCCGACGAAGCCGCCGGTGACGCCCCTGTAGATCTGGCCGCGCGTGTCGCCGACGAGGATCGGGTCCTTCTCGAGGCCGGAGTAGGAGACCTCCTTGAGGCCGTCGTCACCGAGCACACCGATGAGGCCCTCGTGCAGGATGTAGAAGCCCTGCGTGTGCGGCACACCGTGGCGCGAGACGAGGCCGAAGGGATGCAGCGTTACCGGCGCGCCGCCGGTGTTCTCCACGCTGTCCTTCACCGTGAACATCGCGTTGTCGTCCACGGAGATCTGGCGCCGGAAGATCAGGCCCTCGCCGTTGTCATAGGTCAGCGTCACGGGCTCGGACGGGGTCAGGCGCTCGCGGTCCGCCGTCCACAGGGTGGTGGCGTCGGGCACCTTCACAGTCGTTCCCGTGCCGGTCACCCAGCCGAACTCGGCATAGTAGGGGTGCGGGCTTCCGGCCGGCGACAGCAGGACAATGTTCGGGCTGCGCGGGTCGACCGTCTCGTGATAGGCCTTGAGCGAAACGTCGTCGATGCGCGCGCCGCGCAGCGACAGCGAGCCGGCGATCTTCGGCGTGTCGATGATGACGCGGGGCGTCTGGGCGAGCGCCTCCTCGCGCGTCATCGCGGCAGCCGGAGCTGCCCCCGCCGTTGGCGCCGCCGTGCCGCCACTTTCCGTCGGAGCGGGCACTGCAGAGCCGGCCTCGCCCTGCTGCAGGCTTTGCTGCTGCGCCTCGCGGCGCTGCTGCTCCATCTGCGGAACGCCATAGAAATAGTTCCAGCCGATCAGGACGATGACGGACAGGACGATGGCGAAGAGCAGGTTCTTGTTATCGCCGGTCATGGACGATCCGTTTCAGTTCCGGGGGAAGGAGCCGCGGCCAACGCCGACTGCGCCCGGACGCGCTTGGCGCCGGGCGTCGTGGAGGTGGTCTTTTCCGCCAGTGCCGCGAGAGCCCGGCCGAGATCTTCGACAAGGGCAGGAAAGGGCGCCGTCAGCGCCTCGCGCCGTGCCACGACGACGAAATCGATGTCGGCCTGCGGCCAGCGGGGCGCCAGCGCGCCGAGCGCCGCCCGCAGGCGGCGCCGGATGCGGTTGCGCTCGACGGCGCCACCGATCTTCTTGGTGACGGTCAGACCGAAGCGCGGCCCCGGAGGGACAGCAGCCTCCTGGGGCGTGCGGCGCAACAGGGCCTGGACGCTCATGCGGCTCGTGTGAAAGCGCCGGCCACCCGCCGCCGCCTTGAATTCGGCGCGCTTGCGCAGGCGGGGCAGGCGCCCGCGCCGCTGCCCGCCTGCCGGAGCGCCCTGCATGGCATCGCCGAGGGGCGGCCTCAGGCCGACAGACGCTTGCGGCCGCGCGCGCGACGCGCAGCGATCACCTTGCGCCCGCCCTTGGTCGCCATCCGCGCGCGGAAGCCGTGGCGGCGCTTGCGCACGAGCTTGCTCGGTTGGTAGGTCCTCTTCACGGCCTCATCTCCGATCGTGGGCACCGTCGATCCGGCGGGACCGCCCGGTGCCGCGTGCCGTCACGCGGCACTTCTGCTGCTTGTTCTTTGACGTTGGTTGCCGCAAGGCGACGAGGGACGTCGCAGAACGACAAGCGGCGCCCCGACGAGCGCCGCCCAACCTGCGCGGCTTATGGCGGATGGAGCAGGGAAAGTCAATGCGCAGACGCGCCACATCGACCTGCCCGCCGCCCCTCGCCGCCCCGCATCACGAGGCGGTGACGCGCCCCTCGGTAGGCTGGCCGGGCCGGCCATCTTCCGGCAAGTTGCACCGGGCCGGCGCGCGGCACCGCGCCGGCCGCCAAGGCAAGAGAATCGGGAAACGCAGGGAAGCGCCATGAGGGCGGACGGGGATGGGGGCTCGGAGCAAGGCCCGCAGGCGCGGCACCCGGTGCGGCGCTTCCTGCCGCTCGCCGTCATCCTCGCCGGCATGGCGCTCGCCCTCGCCTTCGGCCTCCACCGCTACCTCACCTTCGAGCAGCTGCTGGCGCGCCGTGTCGAGCTCAGGCACTATGTTGACGGCAACCTCGCAGCCTCGCTGGTGCTCTACATCTTGGGCTATGCGCTCGTCGTCGCCCTGTCCCTGCCCGGCGGGCTCGTGCTCACCATCTTCGGCGGCTTCCTCTTCGGCTGGCTGATTGGCGGGCTGGCCGCGCTCGTCGCCGCCACCACGGGCGCGTTCATCGTCTTCCTCGCGGCGCGCACCTCGTTCGGCGAGGCGCCGGCAGTGAAGGCCGGCCCCTTCCTGCAGCGGCTCTCCGCCGGTTTCCGCCGCGACGCCGTGGCCTACATGCTCTTTCTGCGGCTGGTGCCGGTCTTTCCCTTCTGGCTCGTCAACATCGCGCCGGCCCTTCTCGGCGTGCCTTTCGCCACCTATGCGCTGACGACGGTGATCGGCATCGTGCCCGGCACCTTCGCCTTCGCCTTCGCGGGGGCCGGCCTCGACGGCGCTATCGCGGCCCAGCAGGAAGCCTATGACGCCTGCATCGCGGCGGCACGGGAGGCCTGCACGCTGACACTCAGCAAGAAGACGCTGATCAACAAGCACATCTTCATCGCGGTCGCCGCGCTCGGCTTCGTCGCCCTCCTGCCGCCGCTGATGCGCCGGCTGTTCGCGCGCCGCCTCCAGGGCCTCGACAAGGGAAGCGACAAGGGGCTCGACGCGAATGGCCCTGTCCCGTAACCCTCGTCCGGAGACAACCGGGGAGTGTGCCGTGACGGAGACCTTGCGTCCGGACCTGTGCATCGTTGGCGCCGGCTCGGCCGGCCTGTCCGTCGCAGCCGCAGCCGCCGCCCTCGGCGTGCCTGTGGTGCTGATCGAGCGCGGGCAGATGGGCGGCGACTGCCTCAACGCCGGCTGCGTGCCGTCGAAGGCCCTGATCGCCGCCGCCCGCCGCGCCCACGACATTCGCCAGGCCGCCGACTTCGGCCTCGGCGCGCCCGAGCCGCAGGTCAACTACGCCCGGGTGCGCGAGCATGTACGTTCCGTCATCGGCGCCATCGCGCCCAACGATTCGCAGGCGCGCTTCACCGCCCTCGGCGTGCGCGTGGTGCGGGCAAGTGCCCGCTTCGTCGCACGCGACACGCTGGAGGCCGGCAATGTCATCGTGAAGGCACGCCGCTTCGTGCTCGCCACGGGCTCGCGTCCCGCGGTGCCGGACATTCCCGGCCTTGACACCGTGCCCTTTCTCACCAACGGGACGGTCTTCGACCTGACGCGGCGGCCGGAGCATCTCGTCGTCCTCGGCGGCGGGCCTGTCGGCCTCGAGCTGGCACAGGCCCACCGGCGCCTCGGCACGCCCGTCACCGTGATCGAGGCCGGGCGCGCCCTCGGCCACGAGGATCCCGAGCTCGCCGCCCATGTCCTTGCCGCGCTCGCGCGCGATGGCGTCGTCGTCCGCGAGGGCGCGACGGTCAGAGAGGTCGCCGGCGAGGAAGGCGACATCCGCCTCGTGGTCGAGAACCGCGGCAGCCGCACGGAGCTGAAGGCGAGCCACCTCCTGGTCGCCACCGGCCGCCGGCCGGTGACGGACGGGCTCGAGCTCGCGGCGGCCGGCATCGCCCATGACGAGCACGGCATCACGGTGGACCAGCACCTGCGCACCACGAACCGCCGCGTCTATGCCATCGGCGACTGCGCCGGGCCGGCGGCGGGCGGCCGCCGGTTCACACACGTGGCAAGCTATCACGCCGGGCTCGTGATCCGCAGCGCCCTCTTCCGCCTGCGGCCGCGCGTCGACATGCGCGCCATGCCGCGCGTCATCTTCACCGATCCTGAACTCGCCGTCGTCGGCATGACGGAGGAGGAGGCGCGGGCGGACGGCACCCGCATCACCGTGCTGCGCTGGCCGCTGGCCGAGAACGACCGCGCCCAGGCGGAACGGCGCACGGAGGGCGAAATCAAGGTGATCCTCGGTCGTGGCGGGCGCATCCTCGGCTGCGGCATCGTCGCGGCCGGCGCCGGTGAGCTCATCACGCCCTGGACGCTGGCCATCGCCCACGACCTGAAGATCCGCGATCTCGCCGAGCTTACCGTGCCCTATCCCACCCTCTCCGAAATCTCGCGGCGCGTCGCCATGTCATATTATGCGCCGAGCGCCGCAAGGCCGATGGTCAGGCGGCTCATCGGCCTTCTGCGCCGGTTCGGCTGAACGGGCGGGAAGCCGGGAAGGCTGGGCGACGAAGACGGAGCGCCATGGACGCGAGGCCTGACGAGAGCATCGAGAGGGAGCGTGCGCCGGCGGCGCCGCACGGGGCCGTCCGCTTTGGCCTGTCTGCGCGTCTGCTCGTGCTCACCGGGCTCTTCGTCATGCTGGCCGAGGTGCTGATCTATGTGCCCTCGGTCGCCAACTTCCGCCGCAACTGGCTGAATGACCGGCTCGCCGCCGCGCAGGTGGCGGGCGTCGTGCTGGAAGCCGTGCCGCCCGGCGGTGTCCCCTCCGGCTTCGAGGAGAAGCTGCTCGCCGGCGTCGGCGCCCGGGCGGTGGCGGTGCGCGTCGGCGGCGCGCGGCGCCTGCTCGCCACGGCCGAGATGCCCGCCGAGGTCGCCCGCGTCATTGACCTGCGCGACACGCACTGGGCGACGCTGATTGCCGATGCCTTCGAGACGCTGCTCTTTCCCGCAGACGGGCCTGTGCGCGTTGTCGGCGCCGGCAAGGGCGGCGCGGACTTCGTCGAGATTGTGATGGACGAGCGGCCGCTGCGCGTGAGGATGCTCACCTTTTCGCGCAACATCCTGCTGCTGTCGCTCGCCATCTCCGGCATCACCGCCTTCCTCGTCTATCTCGCGCTCCACCTCATCATCGTGCGCCCGGTGCGCCGCCTCGCCGCCAACGTGACCGCCTTCGAGCGCAACCCGGAGGATGCGGACCGGGTCATCCGCCCCTCGGCGCGGCGCGACGAGATCGGCGAGGTGGAGCGGGCGCTCGCCCTGATGCAGGAGACCCTGTCGCGCGAGCTCTTGCAGAAGAAGCACCTCGCCAACCTCGGCCTCGCCGTGAGCAAGGTGAACCACGACCTGCGCAACCTGCTCGCCTCGGCACAGCTCCTCTCCGACAGGCTGAGCCAGCTGTCCGACCCGACGGTGCAGCGTGTCGCGCCCAAGCTCCTCGCCACGCTGGGGCGCGCCATCGCCTTCTGCGAGGCAACCCTCGCCTACGGCCGGGCAGCCGAGCCGCAGCCGCGCCGCCGCCTAATCAAGCTCGCGCCGCTGGTGCGCGACCTCGCCGATTTCCTCGATCTTGCCGGCAACGGCATCACCTTCGTCGTCGACATGGACGAGGACATTACCGTCGATGCCGATCCGGACCAGCTCTCGCGCATTCTCCTCAACCTCGGCCGCAACGCCGTCCAGGCCCTGGCGCAGGCAGGCGCCGGCCCCTCCGTGCCGACGCTCACCATCGCCGCCCGGCGCGACGGCCGCTCCACCGTGATCCGCGTCTCCGACAACGGCCCCGGCGTGCCGGCGAAGGCCCGCGAGCACCTGTTCGAGGCCTTCCAGGGCACGGGCCGGCGCGGCGGCGTCGGTCTCGGCCTCGCCATCACGGCCGAGCTCGTGGCCCTCCACGGCGGACACATCGTGCTCGAGGACGAGGGCCCCGGCGCCACCTTCCGCATCCACCTGCCGGACCGGACGAACGGCACCGGCGCGTGAGCCGCCGCCGCCGGCCCCTTCCAGAAAATCGCCCGCAAGCCGGCCGGTGGACAACGCCGGGGAATATCGCATCGCGGGGCTTGCCAAGCCGCTCGCGAGGCTTTAAGTGAACGGCCTCGTCGCCGGCCACGTTGCGTGACGGTGATGCTGGTTGCGCCCGTAGCTCAGCTGGATAGAGCACCAGACTACGAATCTGGGGGTCAGAGGTTCGAATCCTTTCGGGCGCGCCACCTTCAATCCGGCTCAGGGCCGGATTGTCATCTTCCCGCACAAGCTGCTCCGGTTTCTCAGCCCCGACGCGCATGCGCGCGCCCTTGCGCCCGTAAGGCGAGGCTCCGGTCGACAGGATTTCAAGGCGCTTTCGATCTCTTTGAGATTCCGCCCACTTTCCCGGAATGTTTCCTCCCCGCTTGTATTGACGATTGCTTCGATGCGGGCGTCGTCACGAAGCAAAGGACAAGTACCGGTACCAGCAGGTACGGTCGCATGAGCCTCTCCCTTCGTCTACCGGGCAATCAACTTCCCATATCTCTTTAAATTTTCTCCCCCCACTCACACTTCATCCCGCCCGATCACCGCCACCTGCATCGTCTTGCGCAGAACAAAGCCGATCGATTCGTAGAGGCGGATGGCGGGAGTGTTGGTGGCGAAGGCGTGCAGGTAGGGCCGGTCGCCGGCTGCCGCGATGCGGCCCGCGACATAGCGGGAAAGCAGGCGTGCGAGGCCTCGGCCACGGGCGTCGGGATGGGTGCAGACGCCGCTGACCTCCACGTAGCCGGGCTGGGCCATGCGCTCGCCGGCCATGGCGACGAGCCGGCCGTTCTCGCGCACGCCCCAGAAACGGCCAATGTCGAGCGCCTTCAGGCTGAAGGGGCCGGGCTCGGTGAGCCGGGCGAGGGCCAGCATGTCGGCCGCGTCGGCCGGCCCAAGCTGCATGACCCGCTCGTCCTCGAAGGGGGCGAAGCTGCCGCCCGCCAGCATCTGCACGCCTTCGGCCCGCCTTGAGGTGCGAAGGCTCGCGGGCAGGCGGATCGCCCCGGCCTGCAGCAGCACGGCCGTCTCGCCCGGCTTCAGCAGCGCGCCGAGGGCTGAAAGGCTCTCCGGGCTGTCGTCGGCGCTCGCCGCGAAGGGCACGATGGCCGGGCGGTAGCGCCGCGCCCGGGTATCGCCCTCGGCGAAGCCGGCGTGGCGCGAGGTCAGCGACGCCCAGGCCGGGCGGTCGAGCTCATGTGGTGTCATCCCGTCCGCTCTCCCCGTCCCGTGTCGCCAGCGGCCTTGCGGCGAGCCCGTCCTCGATGCTGGCGAGATGCGCCAGAAGCTCCTCGCCGAAGCCGGCGCAGAGGTCGGCCACCGCCTCCTCCACGCGCCGCCACACGCCCACCCGAGCCGCGGCGACGAAGGCCTCTCCCTGCAGCGTGAGGGAGACGAGCCGCCGCCGGCCGTCCTCCACCGTGGTCGCCACCGTGACGAGGCCGAGCGCGGCGAGCTGGCCGACAGCCCGTGTCACGCCCGGCTGCGCCACCCCGAGCAGCGCCGCGAGCTCACCCACCGTCACGGCGCCGTGCCGCGACAGGGCCGCCAGCAGTGGATGCTGACCCGCGGGCACTGGCGGGGACAGTTCGCCGAGTATTGGCTGCACCTCCGCCTGCAGCCGCTCGCCCAGCCGCTTCAGACGGCTGCCGAGCGTCATGAGGCCAAGGGCGCGGAGGGTGTCTTCGGTTTTGTCTAACATGTTATATATCGTGTTATATAAAAGATCGGAAGTCAATGCGAGCGGATGCGAGCCGCTCCCGCCCGGTCAGGCTGCCCTGATCCCGCGCATCAGCCGTGCAAGAAGCCCCCGCGCACCGGCCGTCACGTCCGCCCAGGTTCTGTCGAAGCCGGCCGCATCGCCGTAGTAGGGGTCGGCCACCGCCTCTCCGGCCCGGCCGCGCACGTGGTCGAGCAGCAGGCTCAGCTCGGCCGGCGCGCCGGGCGGGCACAGCGCACGCAGGCGAGCGAGGTTGTCGTGGTCGAGCGCGACGACATGGGTGAAGCGCGAAAAATCCTCGCGCACCACCTGCCGCGCGCGGTGCCCGCTGATGTCGATGCCGTGGCGGGCGGCGACGGCCTGCGCCCGCCTGTCCGGCGGCTCGCCCACGTGCCAGTGCCCCGTGCCGGCCGAATCGACGACGATGTCGAGCCCGGCGCGCGCCGCCTCCGCCCGCATCGCCGCCTCCGCCAGCGGCGAGCGGCAGATGTTGCCGAGGCAGACGAAGAGCACGGAGGGTCGTTCGGACATTGCGGCTTCCCCATGGCTGCGACGGCCGATGGGCCGCCGCCCGTCCCTTTACTACGACTGCCGGCCGATTCTCCCCCGCCCGCGCGGCCTTCACACCATGGGCGGGTTGAGCCGCGCAAAACCCTCCTGCCGGTGGTAGGGGAAGTACGGATAGGGTGGCGTCGTGCGGCTCGCCGCGTCGAGCTTCGCCAGCTGCTCGGCACTCAGCGACCAGCCGACGGCGCCGAGGTTGTCGCGCAGCTGCGCCTCGTTGCGCGCGCCGATGATGACGGAGGCCACCGTGGGGCGGGTGGTGAGCCAGTTGATCGCGACCTGCGGCACCGTGCGGCCGGTCTCGGCGGCGACCTCCTCGAGCGCATCAACGACGCGGTAGAGCAGCTCGTCCGGCACCGGCGGGCCAAAATCGGCGGTGGCGTTGAGGCGGCTGCCGGCGGGCACCGGTGTCCCGCGGCGGATCTTCCCCGTCAGGCGGCCCCAGCCGAGCGGGCTCCAGACGAGGGCGCCGATGCCCTGGTCCCGCGCGAGCGGCATCAGCTCCCACTCGTAATCGCGGCCCACGAGAGAGTAGTAGACCTGATGCGCCACGTAGCGCGGCCAGCCGTGCCGCTCGGCGACGGCGAGGGACTTCATGAGCTGCCAGCCCGCGAAGTTGGACACGCCGACATGGCGGACCTTGCCGGCGCGCACGAGCGCATCCAGCGTCGACAGCACCTCCTCCACGGGCGTGCCTGCATCGAAGGCGTGCAGCTGCAGAAGGTCGATGTAATCCGTGCCGAGGCGCCGCAGTGCATCCTCCGTCGCCCTGATGAGCCGCGATCGCGAGGAGCCGGCGTCGTTCGGCCCCTCGCCCATGGGCAGCGACGTCTTGGTGGAGATCAGCACCTTGTCGCGCCGGCCGCGGATCGCCTGGCCCAGCACCTCCTCGGAGGCGCCGTCGGAATAGACGTCGGCGGTGTCGAACAGGTTGACCCCGACCTCGAGGCAGATGTCGACGAGCCGGCGTGCCTCGCCGGCGTCCGTGTTGCCCCAGGCGCCGAAGAGGGGTCCCTTGCCCCCGAAGGTTCCCGTGCCGAAGGACAGGACCGGCACCTTCAGCCCGGATGCTCCCAATCGCCTGAATTCCATCGCTTCATCTCCCTTGTCGCGAGGCCTTCCGGCCCCTGTGCGCCGAGAGATGGAAGCGGCGGGCAGTGTGAACTAGCATCGCGGAAGGCAAAGGATCTGTGACTTCAGTTCACACAGCACCGGGCCGGAGGCTGCCATGGGCCGTCTCGACATCAACCGCTCCGGGGAAATGGAAGTCTTTGCACGCGTCGTCGAGCTCGGCGGCTTCTCGGCGGCGGCGCGGCGCATGGGCATGACGCCGTCGGCGGTCAGCAAGCTCGTGGCGCGTCTGGAGCGCCGGCTGGGCGCGCGGCTGCTCAACCGCTCCACCCGACAGCTGCGTCTGACGCCCGAGGGCGAGGCGTTCTACGGCCGCTGCCGCGCCGTTCTCGCTGCCATTGCCGAGGCCGAACGGGAGGTGGCGGCCGGCGCCGTGCCGCGCGGCCGCGTGCGCGTCAACAGCAACGTGCCCTTCGGGCTGCACTGGCTGATGCCGCTCGTGCCGGGCTTCCTCGCGCGCTATCCCGAGATCACCCTCGACATCGTCACGACGGACACGGTGATCGACCTCATCGACGAGCGCGCCGATGTCGCCATCCGCGTCGGGCCGATGCGCGCCTCGCCGCTCGTCGCCCGCAAGCTGGGCGAGAGCCGCATGGCTGTCGTCGCCTCGCCGGACTATCTCGCCCGCAACGGCGTGCCCACAACCCTGGCGGAGCTGGAACGGCACAACCGTATCGCCTTCAACTTCACCCGCCTCGTCGCCGGCTGGCCGTTCCGCGATCCGAGCGGCGCCATCGTCACCGTGCCGCCCGCGGGTAACGTCCTCGTCAGCGACGGGGAGGGCGCGCGCCGCCTGGCGCTCGCCGGGGCGGGCCTGGCCCGCCTGTCGCACTTCCACATCGGGCCGGATCTCGCCGCCGGGCGGCTCGTCGAGGTGCTGGCAGACCTCAACCCCGGCGACACCGAGACCATCCATGCCGTCTTTGTGGGCCAGGGCGCGAAGCTGCCGGCGCGGGTACGCGTCTTCCTCGACTATCTCGCTGTCCATGCGCGCGTCAGCTGAACCGGCCCTGCGACATTTTCGCTTTTGCTTTCGTTGTCGGCAAATTGTTTTCGGAACATATTTCGCTTATGCTGCCACACATCGGGCGAGCGCAGCCGCCGGCTGCGCATCCGGGGCAAGTGAACGGAGCGCGAAGCGTGCGGGAGAAGGTCTACGACCTCGCTGTCATCGGAGGGGGCGTCAATGGCTGCGGCATCGCGCGCGATGCGGCCGGACGGGGACTTGCAACCATCCTCTTCGAGCAGGGCGACCTCGCCGGCGCCACCTCCTCCGCGTCCACCAAGCTCATCCACGGTGGACTGCGCTATCTCGAGTACTACGAGTTCCGCCTGGTGCGCGAGGCGCTGATGGAGCGCGAGGTGCTGTGGCGCCTCGCCCCCCACATCATCCGGCCGCTGCGTTTCGTCCTGCCGCACCATGCCGGGCTCCGTCCGGCCTGGATGCTGCGCCTCGGCCTCTTCCTCTACGACCATCTGGGCGGCCGCAAGCTGCTGCCTGCCACGCGCAGCCTCGACCTGCGCCACGACCCGGCAGGGGCGCCGCTCAAGCCCGGCTATTCCACGGCCTTCGAATATTCCGACTGCTGGGTGGACGATGCCCGCCTCGTCGTGCTCAACGCGCGCGATGCGGCCGATCGCGGCGCTGCCATCCATCCGCGCACGCGCGTTGTCGGTGCCGAGCGGCGCGGCGACCACTGGCTCGTCACCGCCGAGCGGCGCGGCGACGGTGCCCGCCTGACGGTGAAGGCGCGCATGCTCGTCAATGCCGCCGGCCCCTGGGTGGCCGAGGTGCTCGCCGGCATCGTGCGCGAGAAGCCACCGGCGGGTGTGCGCCTGGTGCAGGGCAGCCACATCGTCGTGCCGCGGCTCTACGACCACGACCGCTGCTACATCTTCCAGAACGGTGACGGCCGCATCATCTTCGCCATTCCCTACGAGCACGACTTCACGCTCATCGGCACGACAGACCGTGATTATCACGGCGATCCCGCCGCCGTGGCCGCCAGCGAGGAGGAGATCGGCTATCTCTGCTCCGCGGCGAGCGAGTATTTCGCCCGGCCAGTACGCAGCGAGGACGTGGTCTGGACTTACTCCGGCGTGCGGCCGCTCTACGACGACGGCGCCACAAAGGCGCAGGAGGCGACGCGCGACTATGTGCTGAAGCGCGAGGGCGAGGGGCGGGAGCCCCTCCTCCTCTCCGTCTTCGGCGGCAAGATCACCACCTACCGGCGTCTCGCGGAGGCCGCCCTCGACCGGCTCGCCCCGCAGATGCCCGAGGGGGCGTGCGCCAGGGCCGGATGGACGGCGCAGGCGCCGCTGCCGGGCGGCGACTTCCCGCCCGACGGCCTTGAGGCGCTGGTGCGGCGCATCCGGGAGGCGCATCCCTATCTCGCCGAGGGTGTCGCGGCGCGCCTTGCGCGCTCCTACGGCACGCGCGCCTTCACCATCCTCGACGGCGCCCGCTCCGCGGCGGATCTCGGCCGCCAGTTCGGCGCTGGCCTCAGCGAGCGCGAGGTCGACTATCTGATGCGCGAGGAATGGGCGATGACGGCCGAGGACGTGCTCTGGCGGCGCTCCAAGCTCGGCCTGGGGCTGACGCGGGAGGAGGCGGCCGTGCTTGAGGACTTCATGGCCGCGCGGCTCAGGCAGGCCGCCTGACCGGTGGTGGCGCAGCCGGCGCGCCTCCGCTAGCGTCGGCCGCAACAGAAGTCGAAACGGAGGAAACATCCTTGGCCACCTATGTCCTCGCCATCGACCAGGGCACCACCTCCTCGCGGGCCATTCTCTTCCGGCCTGACACTTCCATCGCCGCCGTCGCCCAGCAGGAGTTTCCGCAGCATTTCCCGGCCTCGGGCTGGGTGGAGCACGAGCCGGAGGACCTGTGGGAGACGACGCTCGCCACTTGCCGCGAGGCGCTCGCGAAGGCCGGCGCCTCGGCGCGCGAGGTCGCCGCCATCGGCATCACCAACCAGCGCGAGACGACCGTGGTCTGGGACCGGGCAAGCGGCCGCGCCGTCCACCGCGCCATCGTCTGGCAGGACCGGCGCACGGCTGGGCTCTGCGCCCGGCTGAAGGAGGAAGGGCACGAGCCGCTGTTCACGGCGCGCACCGGCCTCATCCTCGACCCCTATTTCTCCGGCACCAAGATCGCCTGGATCCTCGACAACGTCCCTGGCGCCCGGGCGCGCGCCGAGCGGGGCGAGCTGGCCTTCGGTACCGTCGACAGCTTTCTTCTGTGGCGGCTGACGGGTGGCAGGGTGCATGCGACGGATGCGACCAATGCCGCGCGCACGCTGCTCTTCGACATCCACAAGGGAGAGTGGGACGAGGATCTGCTGCGCATCCTCGGCGTGCCGCGCTCCATGCTGCCCGAGGTGCGCGACTGCTCGGGCCGCTTCGGCGAGAGCGATGCCGCGCTCTTCGGCGCGCCGATCCCCATCTGCGGCATAGCGGGCGACCAGCAGGCAGCCACCGTCGGCCAGGCCTGCTTCAACCCCGGCATGGTGAAATCAACCTACGGCACCGGCTGCTTCGCCCTCGTCAATACCGGCGATGCCCCCGTCGCCTCCAAGAACAAGCTGCTCACCACCATCGCCTACCAGCTCGACGGCCGGCGCACCTATGCACTCGAGGGCTCCATCTTCATCGCCGGGGCGGCGGTGCAGTGGCTGCGCGACGGGCTCGGCATCATCAAAGACGCCGCCGCGACGGGCCGGCTCGCGGAGAATGCCGACCCGACGCAGGACGTCTATCTCGTGCCGGCCTTTGTCGGCCTCGGCGCCCCCTACTGGAACCCGGACGTGCGCGGCGCGCTCTTCGGCCTCACGCGCGGCACCGGCCCGGCCGAGCTCGCCCGCGCGGCGCTGGAAAGCGTCTGCTACCAGACCGCCGACCTCCTCGATGCCATGCGGGCGGACTGGCCGCAGGCGGAGGGCGCCGAGACGGTGCTGCGCGTCGACGGCGGCATGGTGGCCTCCGACTGGACGATGCAGCGCCTGGCCGATCTCCTCGCCGCGCCGGTGGACCGGCCGGTGGTGAAGGAGACGACGGCCCTCGGCGCCGCCTATCTCGCCGGCCTCGCCGCCGGTGTCTTCCCCGCCCCGGCGCAGTTCGCGGACCTGTGGCGGATGGAACGGCGCTTCACGCCGGCCATGAGCGAATCGCTGCGCAACGCCAAGCTCGCCGGCTGGCGCGAGGCCGTGGCGCGGCTCGTCATGCCCGTCGCCTAGGCGCTACAGCACCTCCTCGAGCCAGTCGAAGACGACGGCGAGGCCGAGCGGCAGGTTGCCGACCTGGCAATGCATGTCCGCCCCATCGGCGCGGGTGAAGACGTGGCGTGTCACGCGCCCGCCGGCCTTCGAGGCGAAGACCTCGAGCTGGCGCAGTGCCTCCTCGCCCTCCCCCTCGCCGACGAGGGCGAGCGTCGGGCAGGCGATGCGCTCGAGCCCCTCCTCGGCGCGAAAATCGGCGAGGCGCTTCAGCCAGGCGTGCGAGCTGTCCACGCCGTAGCGCCGGCAGGCGGACTTGAAGGACAGCTTCATCGTCAGCGGCATCACCTCATCCGGCAGCTCGTCCACGTAGGAGAGCGGCAGGTCCTCCATCTCCTCCGCGCCCGGCGGCAGGAAGCCGAGGAGGTAGGCCTTGAGGTCGACGATGGGCGAGTTGAGCACCAGCGCCCTGATTCGGGGATCGTGGATGGCGGCCCGCGCCGCAAAATAGCCGCCGAAGCTCACGCCATAGAGCCCGAGCTTATCGGGGTTCACCTCCGGCCGCGCCAGCGCCGCATCGACGACAGCGGCGAGCGGGACCTCGTAGTCGGGCCGGAAGACGAGATCGGGATAGCGGCGCATGGTCGAGACCTGCCCCGGCCCCTGCGCCAGCAGCACGTTGAAGCCGCGCTCGAGGCCCGCGCGGGCCGCGGAGAAGAACATCTCCTCGTTCGTGCCGTCGAAGCCGGTGATGGCGACGAGTGTGCGCCCGTCCACGGCGCCGCCCGCGGGGGCGCAGAAATAGCCCGGCAGCTGCAGATCGCCGAAGGGGATGTCGATGGCGGTCACGCTGTCGGCAAAGAGCGGCATCGCCGCGGCGAAGCAGCGCTGGCTGGCAAGCCCGTACTGCAGGGCCTCGCCGGCGAAGGGGTCGCAGAAATATTCGGCCGACCGGTAGTACATCGCGGCCCGGCCGTAATGCTCGCGCGCGCTGACGCGGTGGCCGCGGCCCAGCGCCACGTCGGCCATGCGCTCAATGTCGGCAGCGAGATCGGCGAAGCGGCGCGGCCATTCACGTGGCGTCTCGTCGAGCCCGGCCCGGGCGGCGAAGATCTCGCCCGGCGCCCCGCCGCCGTAGCTGGCGGCACCCAGCATGCGCATGAGCTGGAAATCGAGCTCGGGGTTGGCAAATCCCGTGATGCGCGTTGCCGTCCGTTCGATACCCGCCATGCGTCTCTCCCGATACGTGTTGATCCCCGCCCCTCGCAGGGGGCATTAGTGGCGAAACTTGATCGCGCACAGTGGTGCGGAACGGAGGCATCTTACGTCCATGAGCGACCGTATAGAAACCGATGTCGTCATCGTCGGCGCGGGGCCCGTGGGGCTCTTCGCCGTGTTCGAGCTCGGCCTCCTCGACATCAGGGCTCACCTCGTCGACATCCTGCCGAAGGTCGGCGGCCAGTGCGCGGAACTCTACCCGGAGAAGCCGATCTACGACATTCCGGGCTTTCCCATGGTCACCGGCCAGGGGCTCATCGACAACCTCATGGCGCAGATCGAGCCGTTCCACCCCACCTTCCATCTCTCGGAGATGGTGGAATCCCTCGAGTGCCTCGGCACGGCGGAGGCGCCGCTCTTCCGCCTCAGGACCGACGCGGGCACCGAATTCATCACCAAGGCCGTGATCATCGCGGCCGGGGGCGGTTCGTTCCAGCCCAAGAAGCCGCCAATCCCCGGCATCGAGGGCTTCGAGGGCACCAGCGTCTTCTATGCGGTGCGCCAGATGGAGCCCTTCCGCAACAAGCGCATCCTCATCGTCGGCGGCGGCGATTCGGCCCTCGACTGGACGGTGAACCTCGCGCCGCTGGCGAAGCGGCTGACGCTGCTGCACCGGCGCGACGCGTTCCGCGCCGCACCCGACACCGTCAACAAGATGCGCGCCCTCGTTGCCGAGGGGGCGATGGACTTCCACCTCGGCCAGGTGGTCGCACTCGAGGGCACGGCGCCGGTGCTGGAGGCGGCGGTGGTGCGCCGCGACGACGGCTCGACCTTCAACATCCCCTGCGACGTGATGCTGCCCTTCTTCGGCCTCACCATGAAGCTCGGCCCCATCGCGCAGTGGGGCCTCAACCTTCACGAGAACCTCATCCCCGTCGATACTGAGAAGTTCGAGACGAGCGTGCCCGGCATCTTCGCCATCGGCGACATCAACACCTATCCGGGCAAGCTCAAACTCATCCTCTCCGGCTTCCACGAGGGGGCGCTCGCGGCCCAGCGCGTGTTCCACTACGTCTATCCCGACAAGCGCCTCGTCTTCCAGTACACGACCTCCTCCACCAGCCTGCAGAAAAAGCTCGGCGTGCATGCCTGACGCCCGCCCTGCGTGGCGGACATGGCTTGGCGGCGCGCCTGCGGCTTGACGCTGGCCCCCTCGGGTCGTCACATGCCTCCAACGAGCATCCGGCGCACGCACGGCGGATGCCATGAGGGAGGTTGGATGACACCGTCGATCTTCGATCTGTCGGGCCGCACGGCCCTCGTCACCGGCGCTGGCCAGGGCATCGGGCTTGCCATCGCCCGCGGCCTCGCCGCAGCGGGCGCCCGCGTCGTTCTCAACGGCCGGGACACGGCCAAGCTGGAGAGGGCGGCCGCGCTCATCCGCGAGGCGGGCGGCGAAGCGGACCTGATGCCCTTCGACGTGACCGATGCCGCCGCGGTGCGCGAGGGCGTCGCCCGCATCGAGCGCGAGATCGGCCCCCTCACCATCCTCGTCAACAACGCCGGCATCCAGCACCGTGCCCCGCTCGAGGATTTCGCCGACGAGGACTGGCACCGGATCATCCGCACCAACCTGGACAGCGTCTACTACGTCGGCCAGACGGTTGCCCGGCACATGATCCCGCGCGGCTACGGCAAGATCATCAACATCTGCTCCGTCATCAGCGAGCTCGCGCGACCGACCATCGCGCCCTATGCGGCGAGCAAGGGCGCGGTGAAGATGCTGACGAAGGGCATGGCCGCCGACTGGGGCCGCCACGGCATCCGCGTCAACGGCATCGGCCCCGGCTTCTTCGCCACCGAGATGAACGCGGCCCTCGTCGCCAATGCCGACTTCTCGGCCTGGCTGGTGAAGCGCACGCCGCTCGGCCGCTGGGGCGAGGTGGACGAGCTCGCCGGCGCCGCCATCTTCCTCTCCGCACCGGCCTCAGATTTCGTGACCGGCCACGTGCTCTATGTCGACGGCGGCGTCACCGCCTCCCTCTGACCCGCCGCGGCGCTCTCCAAAACACCAAACTTCGGGAAGGAAACAGGACACATGAATCAAATCGATTTGACGGGCCGCGTCGCTGTGGTCACCGGCGGCGCTCAGGGCATCGGCCGCGCGGTGGCCGAGCGCTTCAAGGCCTCCGGCGCCAGGCACATCGAGCTGTGGGACCGCGACGGGGCGCTGGCCGAAGCGACGGCGAAGGAGCTGGGAGAGGGCGTTTCGGCGCGGACCGTCGACATCACCGACTATGCCGCCGTCGAGGCCGCCGCCAAGGCAGCCGAGGCGGCGCACGGGGCGGTCGACATTCTCGTCAACAGCGCCGGCATCGCGGGGCCGACCTACAAGACCTGGGAGTACCCGCTCGAGGACTGGGCGCGCGTGCAGCGCATCAACCTCGACGGCACCTTCTACTGCTGCCGTGCGCTGGTGCCCGGCATGCGCGAGCGCAACTACGGCCGCATCGTGCTCGTCGCCTCCATCGCCGGCAAGGAGGGCAACCCCAACGCCTCCGCCTATTCGGCCTCCAAGGCTGCCGTCATCGGCTTCACCAAGTCGCTCGGCAAGGAGCTGGCGGACCGCAACATCGCCGTCAACTGCATCACGCCGGCCACGGCCAAGACGCGCATCCTGGAGCAGGTGAGCGAGGAGTTCATCGAGTACATGCTGTCGAAGATCCCGCGCGGGCGCTTTGTCGAGCTGCACGAGGTGGCGAGCATGGTTGCCTTCCTCGCCTCGGAGGACAACAGCTTCACCACGGGCGCCGTCTTCGACCTCTCCGGCGGACGCGCCACCTACTGATGACGCTTGAGCGGCATGGCGGGGGTCGCTAGCCTGCTGCCATGATTGCCATGCCGCCCCTGCCCACCGCCGTGCTCGGCGAGCGTCTGATGACGCTCGCCGCCGAACTCAACCAGTATACCGACGAGCCGGGACGCCTGACGCGCCTCTACCTCTCGCCGGCCCATCGCGCCGCCGCCGATGCGGTGAGGCGCATGATGGAGGCGGCGGGCATGACGGCGCATATCGACGCCGCCGGCACCGTCGTCGGCCGCTACGAGGGGATCGAGCCGGGCGCGCCGGCGCTGCTCATCGGCTCGCATATCGACACGGTGGTCGATGCCGGCAGCTACGACGGCATGCTCGGCGTGCTCTCCGGCATCATCGCAGTGGAGGAGCTCGCCCGGCGCGGCGAACGCCTGCCCTTCGCCATCGAGGTGCTGGCCTTCGGCGACGAGGAGAATGTCCGCTTTCCCACCAACCTCTCGACCTCCCAGGCGATTGCCGGCACCTACGACCCGGCCTGGCTCGACGGCAGGGACTATGACGGCGTGAGCCTGCGCGAGGCCCTCGTCGCCTTCGGCGGCGACCCCGAGGCCGTCACGCAGCTCGGCCGCGATCCGGCCTCTGTCAAGGGCTACATCGAGTTCCACATCGAGCAGGGGCCGGTGCTGGAGCGCGAGAATCTGCCCGTCGGCATCGTCAGCGCCATCAACGGCATCACGCGGGCGCGCGGCGTCGTGACGGGCGAGGCCGGGCACGCCGGCACCGTGCCGATGGCCCTGCGGCGCGACGCCTTCGCGGCCCTGTGCGAGATGAACCTCGCCGTCGAGCGCATCGGCGCGCGCGCCCCCTCGACCGTGGCGACCATCGGCATGGCCAGGGTGTCGCCCAACGCCTCGAACGTCATCCCGGGCCGGGTCGACTTCACGCTCGACGTGCGCGCGCCGGACGACCCCGTGCGCCACGCTATCGTCGAGGAGATGGTGGGCGAGATGCGCTGCATCGCCGCCCGGCGCAACGTGACGCTCGATCTCGACCTCTATTTCGACGCCCCGGCCACCGCCATGGACGCCGGCCTGATGCGCGCGCTGGAGACGGCTATCACGGGCCAGGGTATCCCCGCGCGCCACCTGCCCTCGGGGGCCGGTCACGACGCCATGGCCATGGCGCGCCTGTGCCCCTCGGCCATGGTCTTCGTGCGCTGCAAGGGCGGAATCAGCCACAACCCCGCCGAATCGATCACGGTGGAGGACGCGGATGTGGCCGTGCGCGTCCTCGTCGACACCATCAAGGCCCTCGCCGCCCGCAACGGATAGGCCGCGACAGGATGGAGCCGGCATTGCCGGCACTTCCGCGCGGGCAGCAATGCGGCCGCGTGCCGGTCCGCCGGACCTATTTCTCCGTCTCCACCAGCCCCTTCACGAACAGGCGCTGCATGGCGATGACCACGAGGACCGGCGGCAGCATGGCGAGAATGGTTGTCGTCATGACGAGGTGCCACACCGGGTCCGCCTCCGCCGCCGCGGCCGCGAGGCGCTGGATGCCCATGACGATGGTGTAGTAGCGCTGGTCCGTGGTAACCAGCAGCGGCCACAGATACTGGTTCCATCCGTAGATGAACAGGATGACGAAGAGCGCCGCGATGTTGGTGCGCGACAGCGGCAGCAGGATGGACCAGAAGAAGCGCAGGGGCCCCGCCCCGTCGATGCGGGCGGCCTCCGTCAGCTCGTCGGGGATGGTCATGAAGACCTGGCGGAAGAGGAAGGTCGCCGTTGCCGAGGCGATGAGCGGAATGGCAAGGCCGGAATAGGTGTTGAGCATGCCGAGATCGGCCACGACCTCGAAGGTCGGCAGAATGCGCACCTCAACCGGCAGCATCAGCGTGATGAAGATGAGCCAGAAGGCCGTGACCCGGAAAGGGAAGCGGAAGTAGCAGATGGCGAAGGCGGACAGCAACGAGATGGCGATCTTGCCGACGGCGATGGCCATCGCCATGACGAAGCTGTTCCACAGCATCGGCCCCACGGGCGGAAAGCCCGAGACGCTCGAGCCGGTGAATAGCGCCTCCTTGTAGTTCTCGACGAGCCCGGGCCCCGGCATGAAGCCGATGCGGCCGGTGAGGAAGTCCGTGCCGGGATGGGTCGAGGCGACGAAGGCGAGCCACACCGGCAGCACCATCACCACGACGCCGAGGATGAGTGCCGCATGGGCGGCGATCGTCAGCTTGCGGCCTGATTCGACCATGTCCGCCCCCTCAGTAGTGAACCTTGCGCTCGATGTGACGGAACTGAAGCGCCGTCAGGCCGATGACGATGACGAGCAGCACCACCGACTGGGCGGCGGATGCCCCGAGGTTGAGCGACTCGAAACCGTCCTTGAACACCTTGTAGACGAGGATGGTGGTGGACTGGCCCGGCCCGCCGCCGGTCGTCGCGTGGATGATGCCGAAGGTGTCGAAGAAGGCATAGACCACGTTGACGACGAGCAGGAAGAACGTTGTCGGCGCGAGCAGCGGCCACACGATCTTGCGGAAACGCAGCCAGGGTCCGGCCCCGTCAAGCGCCGCGGCCTCCACGAGCGTGCGCGGGATGGCCTGCAGCCCGGCGAGGAAGAAGAGGAAGTTGTAGCTCACCTGTTTCCACGACGCGGCGAGGATGACCATGATGAGCGCGTCGGTGCCGTTGAGGTGGTGGTTCCAGCCGATGCCGAGGATCCTGAGCCCTCGTGCCACGATGCCCACGGAGGGATCGAACATGTACCACCACAGGATGGCGGCAACCGCCGGGGCCACCGCGTAGGGCCAGATGAGCAGCGTCTGGTAGACCATCGCCCGGCGGCCCACCTTGTCGGCGGCGAGGGCGAAGAGCAGCCCGAGGCCGAGCGAGATGCCCGCGACCGAGACCGAGAAGATGATGGTGATGACGAAGCTTGACCGGTAGCTCGGATCCTCGAGGAGTGCGACGAAGTTGGCGAGGCCGACGAACTGGCGCGACAGGCCGAAGGCGTCCTCGGCGAACAGGGAGGTGTAGAGCGCCTGGCCGGCCGGCCACAGGAAGAAGATGACAGTGATGGCGAGCTGCGGCGCGAGCAGAAGGTAAGGCACGATGCCGCCGCCGAAGGTGACCCGTTTTGCCTGCATCGGCCCCCCGGAAGGACAGGGCGGCGCCCGGCCATCGGGCGCCGCCATTCACGTCGGTTACGTCAGGAGTTGGACTTCTCGAACTGGCGCAGCAGCTCGTTGCCGCGCTTCACGGCCGCGTCGAGCGCGTCCTTCACCGGCTTCTTGCCGGTCAGCGCGTTCTCCATCTCCTCCTCGATGATGTCGCGGATCTGGGCGAAGTTGCCGAGACGCAGGCCCTTGGAGTTCTCGGTCGGCGGGTTGAGGTTCATCTGCTTGATCGAGATGTCCGAACCCGGATTCTTGTCGTAGAACCCCTCCTTCTGCGACAGCTCATAGGAAGCCTTGGTGATCGGCAGGTAGCCGGTCTGCTGGTGCCACCAGGCCTGGACCTCGGGCTTCGACAGGTAGGCGAAGAACTTCGCCACGCCCTTGTATTCCTCCTTCGGGCGGCCGGCGAGGACCCACAGGGTCGCCCCGCCGATGATGGAGTTCTGCGGCGCGCCCTGGACGTCCGGCCAGTAGGGCTGCATGCCGTAGCCCACCTCGAACTTGGCGTTGGCGAGGATGTTGGCGCGCGCCGCCGAGGAGGCGAAGGTCATAGCGCACTCACCGGAGAGGAACTTCGGGTCCGACTTGCCCTGCCGGCCGCCGTAGTCGAAGATCTTGGACTTCTGCCATTCGACAAGCGCCGTCCAGTGCCTCTCGACGAGCGGGTTATTGATCTTCAGCTCGGTGCCGAAGCCGGCGAAGCCGTTCGCCTCCGTCGACAGCGGGATGTTGTGCATGGCCGAGAAGTTCTCGACATGCACCCACGACGGCCACTGGCTGGTGAAGCCGCACGGGACACCCGCGGCCTGCAGCTTCTTGGCGAATTCCTCCACCTCCGGCCAGGTCTTGGGCGGGGTGTTCTCGTCGAGGCCGGCCTTCTTGAAGAGGTCCTTGTTGTAATAGAGGATCGGCGTCGACGAGTTGAACGGGAACGACAGCATGTTGCCCTGTGTGTCGCTGTAGTAACCCGTCACCGCCGGCAGATAGGCCTGGGGATCGAAGGGCTCGTTCTCGTCCGCCATCAGCTTGTAGACGGGATAGACAGCGCCCTTGGCCGCCATCATCGTCGCCGTGCCGACCTCGAACACCTGCACGATCGCCGGATGCTGCTTGGCGCGGAAGGCGGCGATGGCGCCGGTCATGGTCTCCGGATAGCTGCCCTTGAAGACCGGGACCACCTTGTATTCGCTCTGCGTCGCGTTGAAGTCGTTCGCGATCTTCTCAAGCTTCTCCCCGAGCGCGCCCGACATGGCGTGCCACCACTGGATCTCCGTCTGGGCAGCCGCCGGTCCCGCCGCGGCGATGAAGGCCGCCGCACTTGCCATGGTTACAAAACGAGATGCCATGTTAGCCTCCCCATCTCTGCCGGAGCCCCCCTCGGGGACTCTTCTCTTCGTTGCTAGCGAGCATAGCATGACAATCGCATCACAGTTCAATGAATAATCGACGACAAACGCAAGCGAAACGAAATTCGGCACCACAGCGAGGAGCGCATCAATGGGGGGCATGACCCTTTCTCCGACCACCACCCTGCCAACCGATTTTCCCAAGGCTGCCTTGGCCGGGCGCGTCTTTCGGCCCGATGTCGAAGGCCCCTCGGTGGTCGCTGTCCGTGACGGCGAGGTTTTCGATATCAGCCGCGCTTTCCCCACGATGCGCGACCTATGCGAAACTTCCGCACCTGCCGCGGCCCTGCGCGAGGCCACCGGCGAATCGCTCGGCCCGCTCGAGGCCATCCTCGCCAATTCCGTGGAGGCGACGCGCGACCCCTCCCGGCCCTATCTCCTCGCGCCGATCGACCTGCAGGCGGTCAAGGCGGCGGGCGTCACCTTCGCCGTCTCCATGCTCGAGCGCGTCATCGAGGAGCGCGCGCGTGGCAATGCGGACGCCGCCGCTGCCATCCGCAAGGAGATCAACCGCCTCGTCGGCGACGACCTCAACCGCCTGAAGCCAGGCTCGCCCGAGGCCATGCGCCTCAAGGAGGTGCTGATGGCGCAGGGAGCCTGGAGCCAGTATCTCGAGGTCGGCATCGGTCCTGACGCCGAGATCTTCACCAAGGCCCAGCCCATGTCGAGCGTCGGCACCGGGGCGGACGCCGGCATCCATGCCATCTCGACCTGGAACAATCCCGAGCCCGAGGTCGTGGTCGTCGTCGCCTCCGACGGGCGCATCGTCGGCGCCACGCTCGGCAACGACGTGAACCTGCGCGACGTCGAGGGTCGTTCAGCCCTGCTGCTCGGCAAGGCCAAGGACAACAACGCGAGCTGCGCCATCGGCCCCTTCGTGCGCTTCTTCGACGACGGCTTCTCGCTCGACGATGTGCGCCGCATGCACGTGACGCTGACGGTCGAGGGCGAGGACGGCTTCCGCATGGAAGGCTTCTCCACCCTGGAGAAGATCAGCCGCGACCCGGCCGACCTCGTGGCCCAGATGATCGGCCGGCACCATCAGTATCCGGACGGCGCGGTGCTCTTCCTCGGCACCCTGTTCGCGCCGGTGGAGGATCGCGACGCGCCGGGCAAGGGCTTCACGCACAAGGTGGGGGACATCGTCACCATCGCCTCGCCGCAGCTCGGCAGCCTCGTCAACCGCATGCGCCACAGCCAGGACTGCGCACCCTGGACCTTCGGCACCGGGCAGCTGATGCGCAACCTCGCCAGGCGCGGCCTCCTCTGAGCCGCAGATAGGCAGGGACATGAACCAGCATCGCCGCCCGCCGCCCGCAGGGCCTGCCGGTGGCGATGCCGCCCCCGGCGACAACACGGCCGCCTTCCTCGCCGTGCGGCCACGGCTGCTCGCCATCGCCCATCGCATGCTCGGCACAATGAGCGACGCCGAGGACGTGGTGCAGGATGCCTTCCTGCGCTTCCACACTGCCGGCGTGGCCGCCGACAATCCGGAAGCCTGGCTCGTCACCGTGACGAGCCGCCTCGCCATTGACCGGCTGCGGGCCGCGCGGCGCGAGCGCGCCGCCTACGACGGCCCCTGGCTGCCGGAGCCCTGGACGGGGCCGGACGAGGGCGACGTCTTTGCGCGCGACCTGCCCTATGCCGTGCTGGTGCTGATGGAACGTCTCGGCCCGGTGGAGCGCTGCGCCTTCGTGCTGCGCGAGCTGCTCGACATGCCCTATGCGCGCCTCGCCGAGGTGCTCGGCCGCAGCGAGACGGCCTGCCGGCAGATCGTCGCCCGCGCACGCCGCCGGCTCGGCGCCGGCCCGCTCGCAACGGCCGACGAAGCCATCGCGCGCCGTGAGCGGCACGGGAAGCTCATGGAGGACTTCCGCCTGGCGCTCGCCGCCGGCGATGCCGAGCGTCTCATCGGCCTTCTTGCGTCGGACGCCGTCATCGCCACCGACGGCGGCGGCAAGGTGCGCGCCGCCCGCAACATCGTGCGGGGTGCGGAGCGGATCGTGCGGCTGGTGCTGGGCGTCGCCCGCAAGCTCGGCCGCCGTCGCATCGAGCGGCCGGCCCGCTTCTCCGGCGAGGCCGGCTTCGTCACCTACGAGGACGGCCGCCCGGTGCGCATCGTCATGGCCGCCAGCGACCGCGGGCGGATTACGGCCGTCTACTTCGTCCTGAACCCGGACAAGCTCGCCCGCATCCCGGCGGCGGGCTGATTTTTTTGCCCCGTCCTGTCACAGGCGTCGGCCTGCGCCGTCTTCGGTGCATGCGGCCGCACACGGCCGTCCACCGGAGAACAGACGATGAGGACCATCAAAGCCTACGACATCATCCCGGATATCTTCACCGCTGCGCGCCGGCTCAATGGCGACATCGAGGCCCTCGGCCTCGACATGAGGCTCGTGGAGCTCGTAAAGACGCGCGCGTCGCAGATGAACGGCTGCGCCTACTGCGTGCACATGCACGCCGGCAGCGCGGTGAAGAAGTACGGCGAGAAGCCGGAGCGGCTCTATCTGTTTCCGGCATGGCGGGAGTCGACCGCCTTCGACGCGCGCGAGCGGGCCGCCCTCGCCTATGCCGAGGCGATGACGCGCATGGACGACCACGCCGCCATCGTCGAGGCCGCCACCGGCCTCGACGCGCACTTCTCTGAGAAAGAGGTGGTGGCGCTGACGGCGCTCCTCGCCATGATCAACTTCTGGAACCGGATCGCTGTCGGCTTCGGCACCCAGCACCCGCCGGTGTGACCGGCGTCAGATGATGTTCGCCTCGCGCAGCGGCCGCTGCGCGAGAACCCGCGTATAGCCGAGATCGGAGAGATCGAGCGTCACGAAACGCCCGTGCACGATCTCTTCGGCGATGCCGCGGCCGACGGCGGGGGACTGCTGCAGGCCGTGGCCGGAAAAGCCGTTGGCGAGGAAGAGGTTCTCGACCTCGCCGGCGCGCCCGACGATGGCGTTGTGATCGAGAAGGTTCATATCGTAGGGCCCGGACCAGGCCCGGCCGGGGCGGATCTGCTCGAAGGCGGGCACGCGCGTCGCCAGCGCCGGCCAGATCGTCTGCTCGAACAGCGACCAGTCGACCGCTTCGGGATTGTCGTCCCAGTCGGGGTCGGCGTCGGCTTCCGGCGAGATGCCGCAGATGAACATCTGCCCCTCGGCGCCGCGGTGGCCCTCCGGGCGCACATAGGCCCCGGACGTGTCGATCATCAGCGGGCAGTTATCGACCGGCCCCTTGCAGGTGAAGCTGAAGACGTAGCGCTTCTTGGGATAGACGGGGATGTCGACGCCGGCGGTCGCGGCGATGCGCCGGCCGTCGGAACCCGCGCAGTTGACCACCGTGCCGCAGTCGATGCGACTGCCGTCGGTGAGATGCACGGCGACAACGCGATTGCCCTGCCGCTCGAGACGGGCGACCTCACCCGTCCGGTACTCGGCCCCGAGCGCCCGCGCCTTCTTGCGGAAGGCCTGCAGGAGCGCCCAGCCGTCAAACCAGCCCTCGCCGCTGCGTCCCCAGGCCCCCGCGAGCAGATCGTCGGTGGCGAGCCACGGGAACTTCTCCCTGAGCCCGGCGGGATCGAAAAGGACGATGTCGGCCCCCTCGGCCTGCTGCACCGCGTGGTTGCGGGCGAGCGTCTCGGCCCCCTCCTGCGTGGATGCAAGATAGAGATAGCCGCCTTCGGTGAGGTCGATCACCGGCCGCTCTTCTTCCACCGAAAGATGGGTGCCGATGTTGCGCAGGAAGGCGATGCCGTAGAGTGAGATGCGGACGTTCACCGGGCTCGAGTACTGCTGCCGGATGGAGGCCGCCGACAGCGCCGAGGCCGAGCGGGCATAGGTCGGATCCTTCTCGATCACGACAACGCGGCCGGCGAAGCCGGGATCGGACAGGAGATGGAAGGCGACGGAGGAGCCCATCGCCGCACCGCCGACGATGACGACGTCGGCCGTCGTGGCCGAAGGGAAGGAACCGTTGGAGGACTGGGACATGATGCTGGCAGGCCGGAGTGAGGGAGGCGCGAAGAAGCGCCGCAGGACGGCGGCTTCATGAGCTGACCGCATGATTGCCGCATGCGAAGTGGCTTGTCCATGGGGCGCTCTCCGTGGCCCGGCGTCGCACCGGCCGACGGACGGCGCTGCCGTGACGCCGGGTCAGGCGGCTCCCGCTTGCATTTCCGCCCCGCATTCGCCCAGCAGCCAGTCGCGAAAGGCGGCGAGAGCCGGGCGGTCCGCCTTCTCCTCGGGATAGACGAGGTAATAGGCCTCATCGCTCGAGATTGGCCGGTCGAAAGGCACGACGAGCGCGCCGGAGCGCAGCTCGTCCTCGACGAGGAAGCGCGGCACGATGGCGAGGCCGAGGCCGGCAACGGCCGCCTGCGCGACCATGGCGAACTGCTCGAAGCGCGGTCCCATCACCGCCCGCTCGGCGGAGAGTCCCTGGGCCGCGAGCCACAGGCTCCAGGCGCGCGGGCGCGTCGCCTGCTGCAGCAGCGGCACCGTGAGCACGTCTGCCACGTCGACGAGCGGATGCCGGGCGACGAGGGCCGGGCTCGCCACCGGCACGATGGCCTCGCCCATGAGCCGGTGCATGCGCGCCCCGGGCCACACGGGCTCACCGAAATGGATCGCCGCATCGAGCCCCTCGCGTGCGAAGTCGAAGGGCAGGATGCGCGTGGCGAAGTTGATGGTGACGCCCGGATGGCGCTGGAAGAAGCCGGGCAGGCGCGGGATGAGCCAGCGCGTGCCGAAGGTCGGCAGGATGGCGAGATCGAGAATGCCGCCGGCGCCGCGGAAGGCCATGGCGTTGACCGTCGCCGCGGTGAGCCGCGCCAGCGCCTCGCGCACCTCGCCCGCATAGGCGCTGCCGGCAGGCGTCAGCACCACGCGCTGGCGCACGCGCTCGAAGAGCTTGAGGCCGAGTTGCGCCTCCACCGCCGCCACCTGGCGGCTGACGGCTCCCTGGGTCAGGTTGAGCTCCTCCGCCGCCTTGGTGAAGGACAGGTGCCGCGCCGCCGCCTCGAAGGCGGCGAGCGCTGTCAGGGACGGCAGGGCAAGGCGCTGGTGGACATCGCGCATCTATCATTCCGTTTTGTAATGAACTCGTGAGAACATATCGTTTGAAACGCGGCAATGAAACCGCCATCCTGTCGCGGCAAGGAGACTCCGCATCCGCGCGATGCACCACAACGGCCGCCTCCCCTGGCGAGGCAGGATCCGCACAACGCTCCGGGAAGAGACATGACTGTTCACACCGCCGCCGCTTCCGTCCGCGAGGAGGCGCTTGCCATTCTGAAGCGTCTCGGCGTGTCCGACGCTGCCTTCGCCGCCTCGGGCCTTGCCGCCCGTTCCCCCGTCACCGGCGAGATCATCACCCATGTCCGGGAGGCCGGCGCGGCCGAGACCCGCGCGGCCGTTGATCGCGCCGCCAAGGCCTTTCTCGAATGGCGCCGGGTGCCGGCACCACGGCGCGGCGAGTTCGTGCGCCTGCTCGGTGAGGAGCTGCGCGCCGCCAAGGAGGATCTCGGCCTCCTCGTGACGCTGGAAGCCGGCAAGATTATCTCCGAAGGCCTCGGCGAGGTGCAGGAGATGATCGACATCTGCGATTTCGCTGTCGGCCTCTCCCGCCAGCTCTACGGCCTGACCATCGCCACCGAGCGGCCGGACCATCGCATGATGGAGACCTGGCACCCGCTCGGCCCCGTCGGTGTCATCACCGCCTTCAACTTCCCCGTGGCCGTCTGGTCGTGGAACGCCGCGCTCGCCCTCGTCTGCGGCGACCCGGTGATCTGGAAACCGTCCGAGAAGACGCCGCTCACCGCCCTTGCCGTGACGGCCATCGCCGAGCGTGCCGCCAAGCGCTTCGGCGGCGTGCCCGAGGGCCTGCTCGAGCTTGTCATCGGCGGCCGCGAGGCGGGTGAGGCCCTCGTGGCCGACGAGCGCGTGCCGCTCGTCTCGGCCACCGGTTCCACTGCCATGGGCCGCAAGGTGGGCCCGAAGCTCGCCGAGCGCTTCGCCCGCGCCATCCTGGAGCTGGGCGGCAACAACGCCGCCATCGTCGCGCCCTCGGCCGATCTCGATATCGCCCTGCGCGCCATCGCCTTCGCCGCCATGGGCACGGCGGGCCAGCGCTGCACCACGTTGCGCCGCCTCATCGTCCACTCGAGCGTCTATGACAAGCTCGTGCCGCGCCTTGTGAAGGTCTACGGCAGCGTCACCATCGGCGACCCGCGCGCAAAGGGCACGCTCGTCGGCCCGCTCATCGACAGGGCGGCCTTCGAGGGCATGGAGAAGGCGCTCGCCGAGGCGAAGGCCCTGGGCGCCACGGTTCACGGCGGCGGCCGCGTCACCGGCATCGGCGGCGAGGATGCCTATTATGTCCGCCCGGCGCTCGTCGAGATGCCGGCCCAGGCCGGCCCGATGCTGCACGAGACCTTCGCGCCCATCCTCTATGTCGTGAAATACGAGAGCCTCGACGAGGCGATCGCGCTGCAGAACGGCGTCGGCGCCGGCCTCTCCTCCTCCATCTTCACGCTCGACATGCGTGAAGCCGAGCGCTTCGTTTCAGCGGAAGGGTCGGACTGCGGTATCGCCAACGTCAACATCGGCCCCTCGGGTGCCGAGATTGGCGGCGCCTTCGGCGGCGAGAAGGAGACGGGCGGCGGCCGCGAAGCGGGCTCGGATGCCTGGAAGGCGTACATGCGGCGCGCCACCAACACCATCAACTACGGCACGGCCCTGCCGCTGGCGCAGGGCGTGACCTTCGACGTGGACGCATGAGCGGCGCGTGAAGCCTCCCCTCCCTCCGGGCAGGGGAGGCGTGCGCTGTTCGGATGAGTGACAGACCTGCCAGGGACGAAAACCAGATGGCCAAGGACAACATCGGCGCCTTCAACTGGGCCGACCCCTTCCTGCTCGAAGACCAGCTGACCGATGACGAGCGGATGATCCGCGACACGGCCCGCGCCTATGCACAGGAGAAGCTGCTGCCGCGGGTGCTCGAGGCCTATGCCCAGGAGAAGACGGACCGGGCCATCTTCAACGAGATGGGCGAGCTCGGCCTCCTGGGCGTGACGATTCCGGAGGAGTACGGCGGCGCCGGCGCGAGCTATGTGGCCTACGGCCTCGTGGCGCGCGAGGTGGAGCGTGTGGACTCAGGCTATCGCTCGATGATGAGCGTGCAGTCCTCGCTCGTCATGTATCCGATCTACGCCTATGGCAGCGAGGAGCAGAAGCGCAAGTATCTTCCCAAGCTCGCCTCCGGTGAGTGGGTCGGCTGCTTCGGCCTCACCGAGCCCGACGCCGGCTCCGACCCCGCCGGCATGAAGACCCGCGCCGAGAAGATCGATGGCGGCTACCGCCTCATCGGCTCCAAGATGTGGATCTCCAACTCGCCCATCGCCGATGTGTTCGTCGTCTGGGCGAAGTCCGCCGCCCATGACAACAAGATTCGCGGCTTCGTACTGGAGAAGGGTCTGAAGGGCCTCTCTGCGCCGAAGATCTCGGGCAAGCTCAGCCTGCGCGCCTCCATCACGGGCGAGATCGTGCTCGACAATGTCGAGGTGGGCGAGGATGCGCTGCTGCCCAACGCCTCCGGCCTCAGCGGCCCCTTCGGCTGCCTCAACCGCGCCCGCTATGGCATCTCCTGGGGCGTCATGGGTGCGGCCGAGGACTGCTGGCACCGTGCGCGTCAGTACACGCTTGACCGCAAGCAATTCGGCCGGCCGCTCGCCGCCACGCAGCTCATCCAGAAGAAGCTTGCCGACATGCAGACCGAGATCGCGCTCGGCCTGCAGGCCTCCCTGCGCGTCGGCCGCCTCTTCGACGAGGGCAAGATGGCGCCGGAGATGATCTCCATCGTCAAGCGCAACAACTGCGGCAAGGCCCTCGATATCGCCCGCATGGCGCGTGACATGCATGGCGGCAACGGCATCCAGGAAGAATACCACGTGATGCGCCACGCCCAGAACCTCGAGACGGTCAACACCTACGAGGGCACGCACGACGTGCACGCCCTCATCCTCGGTCGGGCGCAGACGGGCATCCAGGCGTTCTTCTGAGGTTCCGAGACTCTCGCCGGTCCCGCCTGCGGGTGGGATCGGCCCCGTCATGAAAGTCGATACAATGACCCCCCTTCCCCTTCAGGGCCTCAAGGTTCTGGAACTCGCGCGCATTCTCGCCGGGCCGTGGATCGGCCAGCAGCTTGCCGATCTCGGCGCCGACGTCGTCAAGGTCGAGCGGCCGGGCAGCGGCGACGACACGCGGGGCTGGGGGCCGCCCTTCGTGCCGGCGGCCGATGGCGGCGACCTGTCGGCGGCCTATTTCCACTCGTGCAACCGCGGCAAGCGCTCCATCACCGTCGATTTCGAGACGGAGGAGGGGCGCGCCATCGTGCGGCGGCTGGCGGTCCAGGCCGACGTCCTCATCGAGAACTTCAAGGTCGGCGGCCTGAAGAAGTACGGCCTCGACTACGAGAGCCTCCGGGAGATCAATCCGCGCCTCGTCTACTGTTCCGTGACCGGCTTCGGCCAGAGCGGGCCCTATCGGGAGCGGGCGGGCTATGACTTCATGATCCAGGGCATGGGCGGGATCATGGACCTTACCGGCGCGCCCGACGGCGAGCCGCAGAAGATCGGCGTCGCCTTTGCCGACATCTTCACCGGCCTCTATGCCACGATCGGCATCCTCGCTGCCCTTCGTCGCCGCGACATCACGGGCGAGGGCGGGCACGTCGACATGGCGCTGCTCGACGTGCAGGTGGGCGTCCTCGCCAACCAGGCGATGAACTATCTCGTCTCGGGCAAGTCCCCGCGCCGGCTGGGCAACGCCCATCCCAACATCGTGCCCTACCAGGTCTTCGAGGTGGCGGACGGGCACGTCATCATCGCCGTCGGCAACGACGGGCAGTTCCGCCGCTTCTGCAACGTCATTGGCATGCCGGCGCTCGCCGAGCAGAGCGAATATGCGACGAACAAGGCCCGCGTCGAGAACCGCGGCCCGCTCGTTGCGATCCTCGCCGGTGCGCTGAGGCGCCTCCGTCGTGACGAGCTATTGGCCCGCCTCGAGGCCGAGGGCGTGCCGGCCGGCCCGATCAACTCTGTGGCGGATGTCTTCGCCGACCCTCAGGTGATTGCCCGCGGCATGCGGGTGGACCTGCCCTGCCCGGAGGCGGCCGGCGGCTCAATCCCGAGCGTGCGCTCGCCCATCGTCATTGACGGCAAGCCGATGGTCGCCAGCCGCCCCTCGCCGCGGCTCGGCGCCGACACGGACGACGTTCTCAACGATCCGGCCTGGGGCGCGAAGACGCCCGGCCAGCAACAGGGATAGAATCATGAACGCGCGCACCGGCGGGCAGATCCTCGTCGACCAGCTTGTCCTCCACGGCGCCCGCCACGCCTTCTGCGTGCCGGGCGAGAGCTATCTGGCCGTGCTCGATGCGCTCCACGATGCATCGATCGAGGTCACCGTCTGCCGCCAGGAGGGCGGTGCGGCGATGATGGCCGAGGCCCACGGCAAGCTCACCGGCCGGCCCGGCATCTGCTTTGTGACCCGCGGGCCCGGCGCCACCAACGCTTCACCCGGCATCCACATCGCCAAGCAGGATTCGACGCCGCTCATCGTCTTCGTGGGACAGATCGAGCGGGGCATGCGCGAGCGCGAGGCCTTCCAGGAGCTCGACTACCGCGCCGTCTTCGGCACCATGGCCAAGTGGGCGACCGAGATCGACGACATCACGCGCATTCCGGAGATTGTCGCGCGCGCCTTCCGCGTCGCCACCTCCGGCCGGCCGGGCCCGGTCGTCATCGCCCTGCCGGAGGACATGCTGGTGGAGACGGCCACGGTCGCCGACGCCCAGCCCTACGACCCGGTGGAGACGCATCCCTCCCTCGCCCAGATGGCGGAGCTGCAGAAGCTGCTGTGGGCCGCGAAGGCGCCCGTCGCGATCCTCGGTGGCTCGCGCTGGAACGAGAAGGCGGTGGAGCGCTTCGTGCGCTTCGCCGAGCGCTTCGACCTGCCGGTCGCCGTCTCGTTCCGCCGGCAGATGCTGTTTCCCGCCGACCATCCGAACTTCATCGGCGATATCGGCTTCGGTCCCAACCCCAGGCTGATTGAGCGCATCAAGGCGGCAGACACCGTTCTGCTCATCGGCGGGCGCCTGTCCGAGGTGCCGAGCCAGAGCTATTCCCTCCTCGGCATCCCCGAGCCGGGCTGCACGCTCGTCCACGTGCATCCCGATGCCAACGAGCTCGGCCGCGTCTATCGCCCTTCGCTCGCCATCAACGCCTCGCCCGCGGCCTTCTCCGCCGCGCTCGAGGGCCTGCAGCCGCCGGCGACGATCGGCTGGAGCGCCGGCCGCGAAGAGGCCCGCGCCGCCTATCTCGCCTGGAGCGACCCAACGGCCATCCGCACGCCCGGCAACCTGCAGCTCGGCGAGGTGATGGCCTATCTCGAGGAGAAGCTGCCGGCCGACGCCATCATGTGCAACGGCGCAGGCAACTACGCCATCTGGCTGCACCGCTTCCACCGCTTCCGCCGCTTCGGCACGCAGCTGGCGCCGACCTCCGGCTCCATGGGCTATGGCGTGCCGGCGGCCGTCGGCGCCAAGCGGCTCTATCCGGACCGCACGGTGGTGGCCTTCGCCGGTGATGGATGCTTCCTGATGCACGGGCAGGAGTTTGCCACCGCGGTGCAGTACAACCTGCCGATCGTCGTCATCGTCATCGACAACGGCATCTACGGCACCATCCGCATGCACCAGGAGCGGGAATATCCCGGCCGCGTGTCCGGCACCATGCTGACGAACCCGGATTTCGCCGCCTATGCTCGCGCCTTTGGCGGCCACGGCGAGCGCGTGGAACGCACGGAGGAGTTCGCTCCCGCCTTCGAGCGTGCGCTCGCCGCCGGCAAGCCGGCGATCATCCACTGTCTCATCGATCCCGAGGTCATCAGCCCGGCGACGACGCTCTCCGCCATCCGCGAGAAGGCGCTGCAGGCGAGGCGCTGAGCGGCAGGACGGTTCCTGAAACAGCGAGCCCCGGACGGCACCCGTCCGGGGCTCGTTCGCTTTCAATCCGCCCGGGGCTCAGGCCGCCTTCGCCTGCTCCAGGCGCTTGGCGACGAGCGCCCTGAGCGCCCGCAGATCCTTCACGAAGAGGCGGATGCCTTCGGAGAGCTTCTCGGTCGCCATCGCGTCCTCATTGAGGAGGAAGCGGAAGCTCCTCTCGTCAAGCGTCATTCTGGCCGGGGCTTCACCCACGTTCGCCGGGTCGAGCCGGCGCGGCAGCGGCCCCTCTTCGGCGGCGAGCTGGTCCATGAGCGCGGGCCCGATGGTCAGCCGGTCGCAGCCCGCGAGCGCCTCGATCTCGCCGGTGTTGCGGAAGGAGGCGCCCATCACCACCGTCTTGATGCCGTGCGCCTTGTAATAGGCATAGATGCGCCGCACGGACTGGACGCCAGGGTCCGTCTCGGCCGTGTAGGGGCCGCCGCCGGCCTTGACGTGCCAGTCGAGGATGCGGCCGACGAAGGGCGAGATGAGGAAGACGCCCGCATCGGCACAGGCCGCCGCCTGCACCAGCGAGAAGAGCAGCGTCAGGTTGCAGTCGATGCCCTCGCGCTGCAGCACTTCCGCAGCGCGGATGCCTTCCCACGTCGAGGCGATCTTGATGAGGATGCGGTCGCGCGAGACGCCCCGCGCCTCGTAGGCAGCGATGAGCGCCCGCGCCTTGGCGACAGTTCCCTCGATATCGAAGGAAAGGTCCGCATCGACCTCCGTGGAGACGCGGCCGGGCACGATCTTCGTCAGCTCCGTGCCGAAGGAGACGGCGAGCCGGTCGCACACCGCGGCCGTCACGGCCTCCGCCGAGCCGGCCTGCTTGCGACCCCAGTCGATGGCCTCGTCGAGCAGGTGGCCGTAGGCCGGGGCTTCGACGGCCTTGAGCAGCAAAGTCGGATTCGTCGTGCAGTCCTGCGGCTTGAGACGCCGCACGGCCTCGATGTCGCCCGTGTCGGCGACGACGACCGTCATCGCCCGCAGCTGGTCGAGCTTGGAGGGCATGGCTGTTCTCCCATCATTCCTCAGGGGAGTTGGATCACAGATAGCCATGCGCCTTCAAGAGCTCAGGCAGCCACAACGTCGTCGCGGGGACGAAAGTGATCAGGATGAGCACCAGCAGGAGCGGAATGAGGAACGGTACGACGGCCTTGACGCAATCCTCGAAGGAGATGCTCGCGACGCGCGAGAGCACGTAGAGCACCATGCCGACCGGCGGCGTCAGCAGGCCGATCATCAGGTTGAGCACTATGATGATGCCGAAGTGCACCGGGTCGATCCCGAGGGTGAGAGCGACCGGAAGCAGCACGGGCGTCAGGATGGTGATGGCCGCGATCGTCTCCATGAAGCAGCCGACGATCAGCAGGAAGACGTTGACCAGGATGAGGAAGGTCACCGGATCCTGGGCCACGGCAAGAATCCAGGCGCCCAGCGCCTCGGTGGCGCGCGTCGTCGTCAGCACCCAGCCGAAGATCGAGGCGCCCGCGACGATGAAGAGCACGACCGCCGTCGTCTCGATGGTGTCCATCGTCACGCGGATGAACTGGCGCATGGACAGGACCGAGTATTTCGGTGGCCGGCCGAGCATCCGCATGACGCCGTTCAATGCCATGTGAACGACAGTGGACAGGAGAAGGGCATAGGCGCAGGCGAAGACCGCCGCCTCCGTCGGCGTGAAGATGCCGAAGCTCATGCCGCCGATGATGATGGCCGGCGTCAGCAGCGGCAGGAAGGCGTCAATGAAGGTCACGCCCAGACGCTTGACGGAAAAGCGGGCGTCGGCGCCGATCTTGTTGCGGTGGGCGTAGATCGCGACGGTGGCCGACAGGAACAGCGCCATGAGCAGGCCCGGCAGGATGCCGGCCACGAACAGTGCGTTGATCGAGGCGTTGGCCACGACACCGTAGATGACGAGCGGCAGCGACGGAGGGATGATGGGCCCGATGGTCGACGAGGCGGCGGTGATGCCCACGGCGAGCTTGGTGTCGTAGCCGTGGTCGCGCATCGCCTTGATCTCGATGGTCCCGAGGCCGCCGGCGTCGGCGACGGCCGTGCCCGACATGCCGGCGAAGATGACCGAGCCCGCCACGTTGACGTGGCCGAGGCCGCCCTTGAGCCAGCCGACCGCCGCCGTCGCGAAATCAAAGATCTGCTTCGTGATGCCCGCCGAGTTCATGAGGTTGCCCGCCATGATGAAGAACGGCACGGCGAGCAGCGGAAAGGAATCGACACCGTTGACCATGCGGTGGATCACCGTGATCTCGGGCGCGATCCCGGACAGGACGATGTAGAGCAGCGAGGAGCCCGCCAGCGCCACGGCGATGGGCACGCCGAGGATGATCATGGCGAAGAGCGCGACGAACATCAGTGTGAGCAGCATACGCGCGGGCCTCCTCTTGCGGGGGTCACGGCCGGACGATGAAGGGGTGATACGTCAATCGAGAACGGCGCCGGTGGTCTCGTCGCCAAGCGTGCCGCGCAGGCGCTGGACGAAGCGGATCGCGGCATGGACGGTCATGCCCGCAAGCGCGGCCGACACCATCCAGTAGACGATGGATTTCGGGATATCGACGGAGACCATGTAGCCCGGCGCGCGGGCGCCAAGGAGATAGCCGTACCAGGCCATGGCGCCGCAGAAGAGCGTCACGAGCCCGTCGATGACCACGAGCGTCCAGTGCCGCACGGCCCTCGGCGCCAGAGTGATCACGGCCTCGACTGCAATATGCGTACCCTTGCGCATGGCCGTCACGGAGCCGATGAAGGTGACGGCGATGAGCAGATAGCGCGAGATTTCCTCGGTCCAGCCGTAGGAGTCGTTGAGGACGTAGCGCGTCCAGAACTGCAGGAGCACGATGGCGAAGAGCGCCCAGTAGACGAGGAAGACGATGGCATCCTGCGGGCGAAGATCGTCGAGGGGGACGCGGCTCTCCTGCTTGCGCCACTCCTCGAACATGGCCTCGGTATCGACCGTGTCGTGCTGGCCGTTGTGCGACATGCGCTACCCCCGCATCAGGCATTCAACAGGCCCGGCGGCTGGCCGGGCGTCACGGAGCCGGGGCGCTGCGGGGCGCCCCGGCGGAACGTGTCAGTTGGAGGCGCCGATGGCCTGGAGCCTGTCGTAGATCTCCTTGTCCCAGGTGGCGTCGGGCCCGTTGTGCAGCTTGACGGTAGCCTCGCGGAAGGGCGCGCGGTCGACCTCGACCACGTTCTTGCCCTGCTGCCGGAACCAGCTCACCAGCTCCTTCTCGGCCTTGACGATGTCGTCGGTGCACTTGTCGGCGGCCTCCTTGAGGAGGCTGTACAAGGTCTGGCGTTCCTCGTCGGTCAGGCGTTGTGCCGTGCTGCCCGAGACGATGGTGAGCAGGGCGTCGGTGATGTGGCCAGTGAGGATGATATTCTTCTGGACCTCGTAGAACTTCTTGGCCTGGATGGTCGGCAGCGGGTTCTCCTGCGCGTCGGCCACGCCCTGGGACAGGGCGAGATAGACCTCGGCGAAGGCGATGGGCGTCGGGTTGGCGCCCACGGCGCGCGGGAACATTGTGTAGAGCGGCGCGTCCGGCACACGAATCTTGAGGCCCTTCATGTCCTCCGGCTTGGTGATGTCCTTGTTCGCCGTGACATGGCGCTCGCCGTAATAGGTGAGGGCGACGACGTCGTGGCCTGTGCGCTTCTTGTAGCCCTCGCCCAGCTCCTTGAAGAGGTCGGAGTTGCGGAAGGCCTGCCAGTGCGCGAAGTCGCGGAACATGTAGGGCGCGCCGCCGATGGCGAGCGGCCCGTAGGCCCGGCCGGCGAACAGCTGGCCCGTGAGGATGATGTCCACCGTGCCGAGAGACAGGCCCTCGTTGATGTCCGACTCCTTGCCCAGCGTGGAGGCCGGGTACACCTCGATGGTGTACTTGCCGTTGGTGCGCTTCTTGAACTCTTCGGCGGCCCACAGGGCCCACGTGTGATAGGGCTCGTTCGCTTCGTAGACGTGCGCCCACTTCAGGGTCGTCTGAGCAGCGGCGGGCCCGGCAAGACCGAAGGATGCGGCAAGAGCGAGCGCGCCAAGCGCGGCGCGACGGGTCAGATCCATCATTGTTTCCTCCAGAAGCGTTCGCCGGTCTTCGCCAGCTTCGACAGAGCGATTTTCCGCTCTCTGAATCGTTTAAATCCGTGGCACCGGAAAATGCAAGCGCGCCGTAAGGCCGTATTGCGCCCTCGAGCAGTCAGGCCACACCCGCTTCGACCTCGTCCTGCGGCATCAGAATCGCCCGCGACGCCTTGGTTTCGCGCACCAGGAAGTCGACCGTGGCCCGCACGCGGGCAACATCGCGCAGGTCGGCATGCACAATCAGCCAGAAGGAACGCACCAGCTCCACGTCGCGCCGCAGCACGGGGACGAGACGCGGATCACGCGCGGCCATGAAGTCGGGCAGCACGCACACCCCGGCGCCGGCGATCGTCGCATTCATCTGCGCAATCAGGTTCGAGCTCTGCAGGCGCGGCCTCAGACCCTTGGCGATGTCGTCGAGATAGTCGAGCTCGGGCGTGAAGATGAGGTCGTCGATATAGCCGATGAGCTGGTGGTCGAAGAGATCCTGCGGCGTCGTGATGGGCGGGCGGCCGGCAAGATAGGCCGGCGCCGCATAGAGGCCGAGGCGGTAGTCCGCCAGCTTGCGGGCCACGATCTTGCCCTCCTTCGGCGGGCTGAGCGAGATGGCGATGTCCGCCTCGCGCTTGGAGAGCGAAAGAAGCCGCGGCATGGCCACGAGCTGGATCTCGAGCTCCGGGTAGCGCTCGGCAAGCTGGCCGATGCGCGGGGCGAGAAAGAAGGCGCCGAACCCGTCCGGCGCGCCGATGCGCACGGTGCCGGACAGGGCGAGGTCCGCCCCGCCGATCTCGCTCTGCGCCGCGAGCGCCTCGCTCTCGATGGTCTCTGCCTTGGTCAGGAGGCGCTCGCCGTGCTCGGTGAGGGCATATCCCTGCGGCCGGCGCTCGAAAAGCTTGGCCTTCAGCGCATCCTCCAGCGCCGTGATGCGGCGGGAGACCGTCGCGTGGTCGGCCCCGAGCCGTCGCGCCGCCACCGTGAGCCGGCCCGCCCGCGCCACGGCGAGGAAGAAGCGAAGGTCGTCCCAGTCGAAGCGATTCATGCCCTGCCGCCTCCCGTTTTGGTATCTTTGCACGTACCAGATTTGAAATGTCCTATAGTCGTGCGCGAATGACAATGGTAGTGCGAAGGGACTGACGGAACGGCGTCGGCGCGCGTTGGCTTTGGCCGATTTCGCTCCCACAATCGAAGACACGACCGGCGCCGGCGGATGCGACGGAATTGCTCGCCGTTGCCAGGGGCGCAGCGCCAGGCTCGGCACACCAGAACAGAACCGGCAGAGCATCGGAGAACGCAAGATGCGCACGATCGGACACTTCATCGGGGGGCGCGAGGTCGAGGGACAATCGGGACGTTTCGCGGACGTCTTCATTCCCATGACGGGCGAGGTGGGGGCGAAGGTGGCTCTTGCCTCGGCGGCCGAGGTGAGAGCCGCCGTCGAGAACGCCAAGGCGGCCCAGCCCGCCTGGGGAGCCACCAACCCGCAGCGCCGCGCACGTGTGCTCATGAAGTTTCTCGAGCTCGTCCAGCGCGACTTCGACAGCCTCGCCGAGCTTCTTGCGCGCGAGCACGGCAAGACCATTCCCGACGCCAGGGGCGACATCCAGCGCGGGCTGGAGGTGGTCGAATTCGCCTGCGGCGTGCCGCACCTGATGAAGGGTGAATACACCGAGGGCGCCGGCCCCGGTATCGATGTCTACTCGATGCGCCAGCCGCTCGGCGTGGTGGCCGGCATCACGCCCTTCAACTTCCCGGCCATGATCCCGATGTGGAAGTTCGCGCCGGCCATCGCCTGCGGCAATGCCTTCATCCTGAAGCCCTCGGAGCGCGACCCGAGCGTGCCCATGCGCCTCGCCGAGCTGATGATCGAGGCCGGACTGCCGGAGGGCATCCTCAACGTCGTCAACGGCGACAAGGAGGCGGTCGACGCCATCCTGGACGATCCGGACATCATGGCGGTCGGCTTCGTCGGCTCGTCCTCAATCGCCGAGTACATCTATTCGCGCGGCTCCTCCAACGGCAAACGGGTGCAGTGCTTCGGCGGCGCCAAGAACCACATGATCATCATGCCCGATGCTGACCTCGACCAGGCGGTCGACGCCCTCATCGGCGCCGGCTACGGCTCGGCCGGCGAGCGCTGCATGGCGATCTCCGTCGCCGTTCCCGTCGGCCAGGCGACCGCCGAGCGGCTCGTGGAAAAGCTCGTCCCCCGCGTCGAGAGCCTCAAGATCGGCCCCTCTACCGACACCACCGCCGACTATGGCCCGCTCGTCACGAAGGCCCATCTCGAGAAGGTGAAGGCCTATGTCGAGCTGGGCATCCAGGAAGGGGCGAAACTCCTCGTCGATGGCCGCAACTTCACGCTGCAGGGCTATGAGAACGGCTTCTACATGGGCGGCTGCCTCTTCGACCACGTGACGCCCGACATGCGCATCTACAAGGAGGAGATCTTCGGCCCGGTGCTCTCCATCGTGCGCGCCCACAACTACGAGGAGGCGCTGAGGCTGCCGTCGGAGCACCAGTACGGCAACGGCGTCGCCATCTTCACCCGCGACGGCGATGCGGCGCGCGACTTTGCCGCCAAGGTCAATGTCGGCATGGTGGGCATCAACGTGCCTATCCCGGTGCCGATCGCCTACTACACCTTCGGCGGCTGGAAGCGCTCCGGGTTCGGCGACCTGAACCAGCACGGGCCGGATTCGATCCGCTTCTACACCAAGACGAAGACCGTGACTTCGCGCTGGCCCTCCGGCGTGAAGGAAGGGGCGGAATTCGTCATCCCGACGATGAACTGATGCGGCGGCCGCCGGCCCGCCGCCTCACCGACTGGCGCCCAGAGCAACGGTCATGACCCAGTTCACGCTCAACGACGACCAGATCGCCATCCGCGACATGGCGCGCGACTTCGCCGCCCGCGAGCTTGCGCCCCATGCGGTGCGCTGGGACGAGGAGAAGCACTTTCCCGTCGACGTCATCCGCCAGGCCGGCGGGCTCGGCATGGGCGGCATCTACGTGCGCGAGGATGTCGGCGGCTCCGGCATGACGCGGCTCGATGCGGCGCTCATCTTCGAGGCGCTGGCCACCGGCTGCCCGTCCGTCGCGGCCTACATCTCCATCCACAACATGGCGACGTGGATGATCGACCGCTTCGGCGACGAGGCGCAGCGCCAGCGCTTCGTGCCGAAGCTGGCCGCCATGGAGCATCTGGCCAGCTACTGCCTGACGGAGCCGGGCGCCGGCTCTGACGCCGCGGCGCTCAAGACGCGGGCCGTGCGCGACGGAAACCACTACGTGCTCGACGGCGTCAAGCAGTTCATCTCCGGGGCCGGCACCTCGGACATCTACGTCGTCATGGCACGTACGGGCGATGCCGGCGCGGGCGGCATCTCCACCTTCGTCGTGGAGAAGGATACGCCCGGCCTCTCCTTCGGTGCCAACGAGAAGAAGATGGGCTGGAACGCCCAGCCCACGCGCCAGGTCATCTTCGAGAACTGCCGCGTGCCGGCCGACAATCGCCTCGGCGCCGAGGGCATCGGCTTCAAGATCGCCATGGCCGGACTCGACGGCGGGCGGCTCAACATCGGCGCGTGCTCCCTCGGCGGGGCACAGGCGGCGCTCGACAGGAGCCTCGCCTACATGCGCGAGCGCAAGGCCTTCGGCCGCGCCCTCACCGACTTCCAGGCGCTGCAGTTCACCCTCGCCGACATGGCGACCGAGCTGGAGGCGGCCCGCACCTTCCTGTGGCGCGCGGCGGCGGCGCTCGACGCGCAGGATCCGGAGGCAACGCGGCTCTGCGCCATGGCCAAGCGCGTCGCCACCGACCGCGGCTTCGAGATCGCCAACCAGGCGCTGCAGCTGCACGGCGGCTACGGCTACCTCGCCGACTACGGCATCGAGAAGATCGTGCGCGACCTGCGGGTCCACCAGATCCTGGAAGGCACCAACGAGATCATGCGCCTCATCGTGGCGAGAAGCCTCGTCGGGCGCAGCAGCGGCAACTGACGACAAGCCCACCGGAAAGGCGGGCGGGGGGAGGAGACCATGACCACCATCGCCTTCATCGGCCTCGGACACATGGGCGGGCCGATGGCCGCCAATCTCGTCAAGGCCGGCCACCGCGTCCATGGCTACGACATCGTCGCGGCCTCGCGCGAGGCCGCCGCTGCAAACGGCGTCGCCATTGCGGCGAGCGCGGCAGAGGCCGTCGCGGCGAGCGAGGTGGTCATCACCATGCTGCCAGCGGGCAAGCACGTCGTCGCCGTGTGGAAGGAGATCCTGCCGGCAGCCAGGGCCGGCACGCTTTTCATCGATTCCTCCACCATCGACGTCGAGAGCGCCCGGCGCGCCCACGCCATGGCGCACGAGGCGGGGATGGACGCCGTCGATGCCCCGGTCTCGGGCGGCGTTGGCGGGGCACAGGCCGCCACGCTGACCTTCATGGCCGGCGGCACGGACGGTGCCTTCGCGCGGGCGAAGCCCATTCTCGAGGCCATGGGCAAGCGCATCGTGCACTGCGGCCCGGCGGGCAACGGCCAGGCAGCCAAGATCTGCAACAACATGATCCTCGGCATCTCGATGATCGGGGTGTGCGAGGCTTTCGCCCTCGCCGAGAAGCTCGGCCTGTCGCACCAGGCGCTGTTCGACGTCGCCTCCACCTCCTCCGGCCAGTGCTGGTCGCTGACCACCTACTGCCCGGTGCCGGGGCCGGTGCCGACCTCCCCGGCCAACAACGGCTACAAGCCCGGCTTCTCGGCCGAGCTGATGCTGAAGGATCTCAGGCTGTCGCAGGATGCCGCCCTGGCGAGCGGAGCGGCGACACCCCTCGGCGCGGCAGCTGCCCAGCTCTATGCGCTCTATGCCGGCGCCGGCCACGGCGGGGAGGATTTTTCGGGCATCATCCACTTCCTGCGTGGCCTCGCCGGCGTTTCGTCGACGAAAGCATAGGCCTCGCCCCGCCATCCTGGCGCATCGCGGGGAAAAGTGTTGCATCCGCCCTACAGCGCCGCGGCGACAGTCACGCTAGCGTGGCCGGGATAGCGGGCGGCATGGTGCTGCCCGCCGGTCGGTAAAGCGTAGGCCCATGCGTTCGCCCTCACCCGCTCTCGATCCGGCGCTCGACGCTGCCATCCTGCTGCGCCGCATCGGCTTTGCGACCCTTCTCGTCGCCGTGCCCGTGGCTGCGCTGGTGGCTCGTCGCGCAGCTGTGGTTCTCGTACCCATCGGCATCGTCCTTATGGTCCTCGCGGCGCTGATGGACGGCGCCAACGGCGGCTTCAACCGCAGCCTGCGACGGACCTTCCTGTCGCCGGCGGGTCTTGCGGCGCTGGTGCTCCTCGGCTGGGCGACGCTTTCGATCGCCTGGGCACCGCAGGCCGACACCGCCTTCGAGAAGCTGTTTAACGCCCTCGGCGCCGCCGCCATGGCCTTCGCCGGCATCGCCGCGCTGCCGGAGCGCATGCGCGCCTCCAACCTCTATCTCACCGGCATTGGCGCCGCCGCCGCCGCCATCTTCGCCCTTCTCGTCGCCCTCGGCTTTCTTGGACGCGACGCGGTCGACCTCGCCAGCCTCGAGCGCGGCCTCATCACGCTGTCCGTCCTCGTGTGGCCGGCGATCGGCTGGCTCGTCTCGCGCGGGCACGGGCTCGTCGCGCTGGCGCTCGCTGCAGCGGCCGCGCTCGCTGTCATCGCAGGTGGCAGCCTCGTGCCGCTGTTGGCGCTGGCGATCGGCGCTGCGATGTTCGCCCTGACCTCGTGGCGACCGCTCGTCGGCCGGGACGTGCTGCGCGCGGCCGTCACGGCCGTGATCCTTGCCGCGCCCGTCCTGCCCTTTCTGCTTCGGCCGCTGGCGAAGGCGCTGGCGGGCACGTCGAGCCCGGCCGTGCAGTCCATCCGCACCTGGGCGGAGATCGTGCGCAACGACCCGTTGCGCCTCATCACCGGCCACGGGCTCGATGCCGGCCTGCGCGGCCGCCTCGTCGGCGTGGTGCCGCGCGAGGCTCCGCTCTCCCTGCCCTTCGAGATCTGGTACGACCTTGGCATCGTCGGTGCGACGACACTGACGGTGCTGCTCTATTTCGCCATCCGGGCCGCCGGCGGCATGACCGCCTCGCTCGTCCCGGCGGCCATCGCCACCTTTGCGGTGGCCTTCGTCGTCGCAGTCTCGGGCGTGGCGACCTCCCAGGCCTGGTGGCTGACGCTGCTCGGCATCGCCGTCATCGCCTTCCTCGCCATCGAACGCGGCCAGTTCCGCACGACGCGGCCCAAGGTCCGGCTCTTCGGCCGCCTCGGCGCGTCCTGAAGGGACGCGCCTTCACGCTGCGGCGATGCGCCCCTCGGCAACCGCGTGGCAGGCGACGCCCGCCTCGAGCGGGGGCACCTCGCGCCGGCAGCGGTCGAAGACAAAGGGGCAGCGCGGGTGGAAGGTGCAGCCCGACGGCGGATTGATGGGGTTCGGGATCTCGCCCTGCACCGCCTCGCGCAGCCGGCCCGTCATGGCGATGTCGGGCACGGCGTTGAGCAGCATGCGTGTGTAGGGATGCTGCGGTTTGACGAACAGCTCCCGCCCGCCGCCGATCTCGACGATGCGGCCAAGGTACATGACGCCGATGCGGTTCGCCATGTGGCGCACCACCGCCAGATTGTGGCTGATGAAGAGATAGGTCAGGCCGAAGCGGTCCTGCAGGTCGCGCATCAGGTTGAGGATCTGCGCCTGCACCGACACGTCGAGGGCCGAGGTCGGCTCGTCGCAGACGATGAACTCCGCCTGCGAGGCGAGGGCCCGGGCGATGGCGATGCGCTGGCGCTGTCCGCCGGAGAACTCGTGCGGGAACTTGGCGCCGTCCGCCGGGTGCAGGCCGACGAGCGTCAGAAGCTCGCCCACCCGCTCGCGCACCTCGCGGGCGCTGGCGCTGAGATGGAAGGCCCGGATCGGCTCGGCGATGATGCGTTCCACCCGCCAGCGCGGGTTGAGACTGGCGTAGGGGTCCTGGAAAATCATCTGGATACGCCGGCGCAGGGCCCGCACCTCCGCCGCCCGGGCGGGGTCGTTGATCGGCACCCCGTCAATGACGACCTCACCGGCCGACGGCGGCAGGAGGCCCACGACCATGCGCGCCACGGTGGACTTGCCCGAGCCCGATTCACCGACGAGGGCGAAGGTCTCGCCGCGGCGGATGGTGAAGCTCACGTCGTCCACCGCCGTCAGGTACTGCTTCTGCTCCCGCTCCAGCATGCGGTTGAGCCAGGGCTTGGACACATCGAAGACACGCCTCAGGCGGCGCACCTCGACGAAGGGGAGCTCGCTCATGACGCTGCCTCCGCTTGCGCCTCGTCATAGAGATGGCAGGCGACCTTGCGCCCGTCGCGGTCGAGGGGAGACGGCCGCTCGACCGAGCAGCGGGCAAAAGCCCGCTCGCAGCGCGGGTGGAAGGCGCAGCCTGGCGGAATGGCCGAGAGGCGCGGCATGGAGCCCCGGATCTGCACCAGCCGGTCGGCCTGTCCCTCAAGGGAGGGAATGGCCCCCATCAGGCCCACCGCATAGGGGTGCAGCGGCCGCTTGACCACGTCCCGCACCGGGCCGATCTCGGCGATCCGGCCCGAGTACATCACCGCCACCCGGTCGGCTGTCTCGGCAATGACGCCCATATCGTGGGTGACGAGCATCACGGCGGTGCCGCGCTCGGCGCAAAGGCGCTTGATGAGGGTGATGATTTGCGCCTGCACGGAAACGTCGAGCGCCGTCGTCGGCTCGTCGGCGATGACGAGTTCCGGCTCGGCACACAGGGCGAGCGCGATCACGACGCGCTGGCGCATGCCGCCGGAGAATTCGTGCGGATAGCCGTCGATGCGCCGCTCGGGCGCCGGGATGCCCACCTCGGCGAGGAGGTCGATGGCGCGCCTGCGGGCCTGCCCGGCGGACAGGGGCAGGTGCGTCCTGATGGTTTCCACGAGCTGCTCGCCCACCGTGTAGAGCGGATTGAGGCTCGTCAGCGGGTCCTGAAAGATCATGCCGATGCGCTTGCCGCGGATGCGGCGCATCGCTTCGGGCGGCAGGTTGTCGATCCGCTCGCCCTTCAGGCGGATCTCGCCCCCGGCGATGCGGCCCGGCGGCTCGATGAGCCCGATGACGGCCGCGCCGGTGACGGACTTGCCGGCGCCCGACTCGCCGACGACGCCGAGCACCTCGCCCGGCGCGATGTCGAAGGAGACGCCGTCGATGGCCTTGAGCACGCCGCGGCGGGTGACGAACTCGACCTTGAGGTCGCGGACGGAAAGGACAGGCTGGGTCATCTGAGCTTCGGATTCAGGGCATCGCGCAGCCAGTCGCCGAGCAGGTTGACGGCGAGGACCAGGGCCGCGAGCGTCAGGCCGGGGAAGGCGACGATCCACCATTCTCCGGAGAAGAGATAGTCGTTGCCGATGCGGATGAGGGTGCCGAGCGAGGGCTGCGTCGGCGGCAGGCCCACCCCGAGGAAGGAGAGGGTCGCCTCGGTGATGACGGCAAGGCCCAGGTTGATGGTGAGGATGACAAGCACCGGCCCGATGACGTTGGGCAGCACGTGCCGCGCCATGATGACGACGGGTGACAGGCCCACGAGCCGCGCCGCCTGGATGTAGTCCTTGTGCTTCTCCACGAGCGTCGAGCCGCGGACGGTGCGCGCGTACTGCACCCAGAACGACAGGCCGATAGAGACGACGAGCACGCCGAACGCCGTGTCCTCCCGGCTCGCCCCCTTGAGCAGCGCATGCACCACTCCGTCCACCAGGAGCGCGATGAGGATGGCGGGGAAGGTGAGTTGCACGTCGGCGATGCGCATGATCACCGCATCGACCCGCCCGCCGACGTAGCCGGCGACGAGACCGAGCGTGATGCCGATGGCGGCCGCCATCATCACGCCGAGCACGCCGATGATGAGCGACACGCGCAGCCCGTAGAGGATGGCGGAGAAGAGGTCGCGCCCCTGGTCGTCCGTGCCGAGGAGGAAGCGTGGATCGCCCCCTGCTTGCCAGCGCGGCGGGGTGAGGGAATCGATGAGGAAGACCTCCGCCGGGTCGAAGGGATTGTAGGGCGCGATCAGCGGCGCGAACAGCGCAAGAACCACGAGCACGAGCGTGACGACGGCGGCAAGCACCGTAACACGCGAGGCGAGGAAGCTCGCCATGAGATCGTGATCCATCATGCGCGCGAACCAGCCGGGCGCAGGTGCCGCCTCCGCCTGCGCGGGCGGTTCCGTCCTGTCCTGCATGGCGTCGGACATCTCGTTCCTCACGCGGCGCGGACCGAGACCTTGAGGCGCGGATCGACGACCGCGTAGAGAAGGTCAACGGCAAGGTTGATGACGACGAAGAGGAAGGCGATCAGCAGCAGGTAGGCGGCCATGATGGGAATGTCGACGTTCTGCACCGCCTGCAGGAACAGCACGCCCATGCCCGGCCACTGGAACACCGTCTCGGTGATGATGGCGAAGGCGATAATGGAGCCAAGCTGCAGGCCGGTAATGGTGATGACGGGCACCAGGGTGTTCTTGAGCGCATGGCCGAAGTTGATGGCCCGGCGCGTCAGCCCGCGGGCGCGGGCGAACTTGATGTAGTCGGTGCGCAGCACCTCGAGCATCTCGGCCCGCACCAGCCGCATGATCAGCGTCATCTGGAACATGCCGAGGGTGATCGACGGCAGGATGAGCGCCCGCAGGCCCGATGCGGTGAGGAAGCCCGTCGTCCACCAGTCGCCGATCCGCACCACCTCGCCGCGGCCGAAGGACGGCAGCCAGCCGAGTGTGACGGCGAAGACGTAGATGAGCAGGATGCCGATGAGAAAGGTCGGCAGGCTGACGCCGACGAGCGATACTGCCTGGAACAGTTTGGCGAGCCAGCTGTCACGCCTGAGCGCCGTGTAGACGCCCATGGGAATGCCGACGACGAGCGCGAAGACGGCAGAAACGAAGGCAAGCTCGAGCGTCGCCGGCATGCGCTCCCCGAGCAGCTTCGTCACCGGCTGGCGGAACTGGTAGGAGATGCCGAAGTCGAGCTGCGCCGCCCGCCCGACATAGCGTGCGAACTGCACCACGAAAGGGTCGTTGAGGCCGAGGCTTTCGCGAATCTGCGCCCGCTCCTCGGGGGAGGCCTCGATACTGACGATCTGGTTCACCGGATCGCCAACGAAACGGAACATCGCGAAGGCGATGAAGGCCACCGCCAGCAGGACGCCGATGGACTGGACGAGGCGGCGGATGATGAAGGCAAGCATGAAAGGCTCTTTGTGTTGGGCGACGGCGGCCTGCACCCGCCGATGCAGGGCACCGCTCCGGCGCCGGCGATGGCCGGCCAGACAGTCCGCCCTCTTCCGTGCCCGGTCCTGCCGGGCACGGCATCCCTCGCGGGAAAGAGCGGTTCGCCACAAGAGAGGGCCGCGGCTGGCGCCTGGCCCTCGCAGTCAACTCAATCCTTCGTCACCCAGTAGAAGAGAAACTGGTTGTCGGCGCGCTGCACCACGTGGGTGTTCTTGGCGACGCCCCAGGCGAGCGCCTGCTGGTGCAGCGGCACGTAGCCCCAGTCCTCCTCCTGGCCCAGGATGTAGGCCTGCTTGATGAGCTCGTTGCGCTTGGCCGTATCCGTTTCGACGAGGACCTGCTTCATCAGCTCCTCCATCTTCGGATTGCAGTAGTTGCCGAGGTTGTTGTTGCCGCCGTTCCCCTTCTCGTCGCGGCAGCCGTACATGTTGGCCAGGATGTTGTAGGAATCGAAGGAGCCCGGCGTCCAGCCCAGCAGGTAGAAGGACGTGTCGTAGCCGCCGGCGGCGAGCACCTTGGCGAAATACTTGGCCTTGGGCTGGGCGTTGAGATTCACCTTGATGCCGATGCGCGCCAGCATGCCGACGACCGCCTGGCAGATGCGCTCGTCATTGACGTAGCGATCGTTGGGGCAGTCCATGCCGACCTCGAAGCCGTCGGGATAGCCGGCCTCGGCGAGGAGCTTCTTGGCCCCTTCGGGGTCGAAGGGCGGACGCTTGAAGTCACCCGCAAGGTCGAACAGCAGCGGGGAGATCATCAGCGCGCTGGGGGTCGCGGCCCCGCGCATCACCTTGTCCCGGATGGCCTCGATGTCGATGGCCTGGTAGACGGCCTGGCGCACGCGCTTGTCCTTGAAGGGGTTCTTGCCCTTCACATTGGAGTAGAGCAGCTCGTCGCGGTACTGGTCGAAGCCGAGGAAGATGGTGCGCAGCTCCGGCCCCTGAAGGACGCGGGCATTGGGGCTCGCGTTGACGCGGTCGACGTCCTGCAGCGGGACGGGGTCGATCCAGTCCACCTCGCCGGACAGGAGGGCCGCGACGCGCGTGGCGTCGGACGCGATCGGCGTGAAGATGGCCTCGGTCAGGTTGTGCTTGGGCGTATCCCACCAGTTGGGATTGGGCTTCCAGACGGTCTTCACGCCGGGCTGGTGGCTCTCCACGATGAAGGGGCCGGTGCCGTTGGCGTTGAGGGCGGCGTAGCTCGGCGTCGTCGCGGCCGCGGGCGTCGGCTTGGCGGCGCCGTGCTCCTCCGACCACTCCTTGTCCATGATGTACCACGTATCCCACTCGTAATGCAGGATCGGGTTGGGAGCGGGCAGCTCCACGTCGACCGTATAGTCGTCCACCTTGACGAACTTCGCCTCGGCCGGGACACGGGTCTTCAGGTCGGACCCGTCAGCGCGCACGCGGTCAGCCGAGAACAGCACGTCATCGGCGTTGAAGTCGTTGCCGTTGTGGAATTTCACACCCTTGCGCAGGTAGAAGCGCCAGCGCTTGCCGCCGTCCAGCACCTCCCAGCGTTCCGCGAGGCCCGGAATGATCTTGAGCTCAGGATCGCGCTTGGTGAGGCCCTCATAGACTGCGGCGTGCATGCCGAGGGTGAAGGTCTCGTTGAGCGTGTAGGGGTCAAGCGACTTGTAGTCGCCCTGGAAGGCGAAACGCAGCGTCTTGGCCTGCAGCGGCGTGCCCGCCAGCAGCAAGCCGGCGAAGGATGCAACTGCAACCCCCCTGACGAATTTCAGCATGGTGATCCTCTCTGGAACGGCCCGTCTTGGTGCGGGTATTGGCTCGAAATGGGTGGCGGACGCGCCGCCGGCCGTTTCGGTCGGCTCCGATGCGAACAATAGACAGTGTCTGCGGCAGCGGTCTAGTGGCCATTCCGCTTCGCCCGGGCGGCGCATGCGCGCGCGAAAGACCGCCTTCTGTGGCCATGCGCGCAGCGTGGTTGACCTCACCCGGCAGCTTCGTTTTGCTGGTCAAAGCGCACCCGTCCGGGCGCGAACAATCCACGAGGGGCCGTTCTTCCATGCCGAACACTGACCGCATCGCCGCGCTCAAGGAGGAGATCACCGCCTGGCGCCGCGACTTCCACAGCAACCCGGAGCTGCTCTACGACGTGCATCGCACTGCCGGCATCGTCGCCGAGAAGCTGACCTCCTTCGGCTGTGACGAGGTCGTGACCGGCATCGGCCGCACGGGTGTCGTCGGCGTCATCCGCGGGCGCAGCACCGGCTCGGGCAAGGTCATCGCCCTGCGCGCCGACATGGATGCCCTGCCGATCGAGGAAGAGACGAACCTGCCCTACCGCTCCAAGGTGCCGGGCAAGATGCACGCCTGCGGCCACGACGGCCACACCGCCATGCTGCTCGGCGCGGCGCGCTATCTCGCCGAGACGCGCGACTTCGACGGCACGGTCGTGCTCCTCTTCCAACCGGCCGAGGAAGGTGGTGGCGGCGCCAAGGCCATGATCGATGACGGGGTGATGGACCGCTTCGGCGTGCAGGAGGTCTACGGCATGCACAACATGCCGGGGCTGCCCGTCGGCTCCTTCGCGCTGCGTCCCGGCCCCGTGATGGCGGCCGCAGACAGGTTCCGCATCCATGTGGAAGGCAGGGGCGGCCATGCCGCCAAACCCAACGAGACGATTGACACCCTGCTCGTCGCGACTCACATCGTCACGGCCTTGCAGTCCATCGTCTCGCGCAACGCCGACCCGCTGGAATCGGCCGTCGTCTCCGTCACGTCCTTCAAGGCGGGCGAAGCCTTCAACGTCATTCCGCAGACGGCGGAACTGCTGGGCACGGTCCGCACGCTGACGCCCGAGCTGCGCGACCTGTGCGAGACGCGCCTTAAGGAGATCGCCACCACCGTCGCGCGCGCCTTCGGCGCCACGGCGACAATCGAGTACGAGCGCGGCTACCCCGTCACCCGCAACCACGAGGCGCAGACGGAGTTCGCCGCGAGCATTGCGGCCAAGCTGGCCGCGGGCGCGTCAGGCACCGTGGACCTGAACGTGCCGCCGACCATGGGGGCCGAGGACTTCTCCTTCATGCTGGAGGCACGCCCCGGCGCTTTCATCTTCATGGGCAATGGCGATTCCGCCGGCCTCCATCATCCGGCCTACGACTTCAACGATGACGCCATTCCCGTCGGCGTCGGCTACTGGGCGACGCTCGTCGAGACGGCGATGCCCGCGCGCTGAAGCTATGGGGGCGCGGCTTCCCGCGCCCCGTCAGTCCTCCAGCCCGAGCCTGCGGGCCGCGCGCTGCAGCACGGCGAAGATGAGCGCCGTCGACCAGCCGAAGAGAAGCACGCCGTTGGCCGCCGCCATCGGGCCGAGCAGGCGCCACTTCTCGTCGGGCAGGAGGTCGCCGTAGCCGAGCGTGGTGTAGTTGACGAAGGCGAAGTAGAAGTCACTGCCACTCGCAGGCGCGGCGTCGATGACGACGTAGACGAGCGCCCACAGCGCCACCTCGGCCATGTGCGTCAGCGTCAGCACGCCGCCGATGGCCCCCATGACGACGGCGAGCGTGACCCGCCCATGGCGGCGGTGTCCGAGTCCCAGCCTGTCGAGCCAGTGGACGAGCGCCACTGAGACGAGGGCATGCAGGCCGACGTTGATCATGCTGATTGTCAGGCCGACCGCGATATTCGCCATCACGCCGCTTCTTCCCCTCGGATCCCCCGCTCCGTCGGGCGGGCGGATCCGCTATAGCGGGCCGGACGGAACGCCGGAAGGGGCGATGCTCCCCGAGCGCCTGCTCGACGTGCAGCAGCATGAAGGACAGGGTTGCGAACAGGCCCCTGGCCCAGAAGCCGCCGTCGAAGACCGCCGTGACGACAACCGCCTCCCGGACCGCGCTGACAACGACATTCTTCTCGCGCCGGATGACGGTCACGGGCACCACGGCGCCAGATACCGTCCGCGCCGTGACGGCCTTGATTCTGGTGGGATGTGAGGCCCTCAGGCCGGCGCGCGATGGTCCTCGTGCAGGCACTGGCCGTGATCGGCCAGGACCTCGATGACGCGGCATTCGGCGATGGTGCCGTTGCCGCAGTGGTCGAGCATGCGGGCGATCTCGTCGCGCAGCGCCTCGAGCTGGGCGATGCGCCGCTCGATATCCTTGAGATGCGCGCGGGCGATGGCGTCGGCGCCGGAGCAGGAGGCCGCCGGATCCGCCGCCATGGCGAGAAGATCGCGGATCGCGTCGACGGAAAAGCCGAGGTCGCGGGCATGGCGGATGAAACGCAGGCGCCGCACGGCCGCACCGTCATAGCGCCGCTGGCCGCCCTCCGTGCGCGGCGGCTCCGGCAGCAGGCCGATCTTCTCGTAGTAGCGGATGGTCTCGACGTTCACGCCCGTCGCCCGCGACAGGGCCCCGATGGAGAGATCGTCCGCGGGGGTGTGCGTCGCCGGGCGCATGGCAGTCTCCATATCCGTAGAACCTGCAGATATGGGCGGGGCGCTTCCGGTGCAAGCTCAGCCCCACGGGCCGTGTGGCGGCGCGGCGCCGGACGAGGAGGGGTCGGCGTCGCCGCGCCGGGCGATGTGCGGCACGGTCTCGACCTGCTCGGGCCGGCGGCCGCCGGCGTAGCGCACGAGGGCATCGATGCGGTCGTCAATGGACGGGTGCGTCGCGAAGAGATCGGAGAAGCCCGAGCGCGGATTGTCGACGCACATCTCCATGATGCCGGAGGGGACGCCGGCCAGCTCCCCGCGTCCGGAAATCTTGAGGAGCGCGCCGATCATCGCGTCCGGGTTCTTGGTGAGCTCCACCGCCCCGGCATCGGCGAGATACTCGCGCGAGCGCGACAGCGCGAAGCGGATGACGATGGACAGGATCCAGGACAGGACAATGAGGGCGACCGCGATGAGGATGGCGATGGCCGCCGCCCCGCCGCCACCCTTGCGATCGCCCGACGAGGAGGACGTCGAGGAAGAGGACGGCCGCGTCGATCCGCCGGGCGGGGCCCCCCACGACATCCGCGTCAGGCCCCGGAACAGCAGCTCGCCGAAGAAGGAGACGACACCGGCGATAATGACGGCGATCACCATCAGGCGCACGTCACCGTTGCGGATGTGCGTGAGCTCGTGCGCAAGCACGGCCTCCATCTCGGCATCGCTCAGCGCTTCCTTGAGCCCGCGTGTCACCGTGATGGCATACTGCTTCTCGTTGAGCCCGGTGGCGAAGGCGTTGAGGGCGTCGGTCTCCATGATGCTCAGGCGCGGCATGGGCAGGCCGCGCGAGATGCACAGGTTCTCCAGCAGGTTGTAGAGCTTGGGCTCCTCCTCGCGCGTCACGGCGTGAGAGCCGGTCACGAGCGCGATCATGCCCTGGTGGAACTTCCAGCCGATGAATAGCCACACCGCTGTGCCGAGCGTGACCCAGGGGAAGGCGACGAGGAAGCCGCCGAACGCCCCGCGCAGGTAGCCATCGAGCGTGTCCTCGTAGGCCATCGCCTCGACGACGAGCGCCGCAGCATAGGTCAGCACGTAGACGAGCAGGAACAGCCCGGCGAGCAGCAGCCCCGAGCGGATACGGTTGTTGCGGATGTGGCTGTAGAGGCCGAAGGCGGGCAGCATGGCCCCGCCCTCTCGTCAGAACTTGACCTGCGGGGCGACGTCGAGCTGCTGGCGGGCCGTCTCGCCCACGTCGAAGAACTCGCGCGGGGTGAAGCCGAAGCTCGCGGCGAAGAGCACCGCAGGGAAAGCCTGTATGGCGGCGTTGTACTCCGACACCGCGTTGTTGAAGAAGCGCCGCGCCGCGGCAAGCTTGTTCTCGATGTCCGAGAGGTCCGTCTGCAGCTGCTGGAAGTTGGCGTTGGCCTTGAGGTCCGGGTAGGCCTCCGCGAGCGCGATGAGCCGGCCGAGGGCGCCGCTCAGCGCCTGTTCCGCCGCCGCCTGCTGGGCCGGGCCTTGGGCGCCGAGCGCGGCGTTGCGCGCCTGCACGACAGCGTCGAGCGTGCCGCGCTCGTGGGCGGCATAGCCCTTCACCGTCTCGACGAGGTTCGGGATGAGGTCGTGCCGCTGTTTCAGCTGCACGTCGATGTCGGCGAAGGCCTGGTTGACGCGCTGCCGCAGCGACACGAGGCCGTTGTAGACCATGATGGCATAGAGCACCGCCACGACGACGATGCCGAGAATCGCCCATTCCATCGCAAGACCCTCCTCAGCGCCGCGATGCCCCGCGGCGGCGCGACGATGCCATGGGCGCGGGCGCGCGAAAAGCCCGCCGCTCGTCGACAGATGCGCCATGCGCTGCCCGTTGGCCCGCTGCGCCGCAACCTGTGCCCCTCAATCCCTGGCCACCGGCCTGCGGAAGGTTTCCACCTGCGAGCGCGTGCCATCGGCAAAGACAAGCTGGACCGAGACGGTGCGCGTGTCATCCGGGACGATGAGATAGGGCTGCATGTTCGCCGGCACCGCATAGGGGTTGCTCTCGCCGCAGGGCGGCAGCGGCAGCACCACCTCCAGCGGCCCGCCGTCGATGCCCATCACCGCCTTCTGCAGCGCGCACCGGTAGCTGATGAGCTGGGTGTAGTAGACGAGCGTCGGCCCCTCGCTGCGAAAGGAGACCCAGGCGCCGCGGGTCTGCTCAAGCACGTCACGCTGGCTGGCCACGAGCGCCTCATGCGGGTCGAAATCGATGACGAAGGGGCCGACGGAGTGGCCGGCCGCGTCGTCGTACATGACGTAGATGGACGTCTTCTCCTGATCTGCCGGCAGCGGAAAGCTCGTCAATGGCGCCGGCTTGCCGGTGCGCGGATCGAGCGTCTGGCTCGTGCCCGTTGCGCGGAAGGCTCCCTGCTCGCCAATGCGGTAGCTGATGGCCGACGCCGGCTCGGGCATCGTCAGGGCCACGTGCCAGCCGGCGTTCGAGCGCGTGAAGGAGGCGCTCGGCCGGGTCGGGCCGGCCGCGAAGAAGGCTTCCGTCTCGCCGCGCCGCCGGCGTGCGTCGTCCAGCCATTCGGCCAAGAGCGACTGGTCGAGGAAGAAGGGGGGCAGCCGCCCCTCCTCGTCCGCTGCCAGGAAACGCTCAAGCGCCTCGAACTCCAGGCGGCGGTCCGTCAGCGTGCGGGTGCCGAGACGCCCCTCGCCGTATTCGCCCGCGAGCAGGTAGAAGGCCGGGGCGTAGTCGGGATGGGCGGTGGCAAACGCCTCGACCCTCGTCCGCCGCTCGGCCCCCTCGAACTGCAGGGCATGGACGAGGGCGGCCGCGCGCGTGGGGTGGTGAGAGAGCAGCCCGCCAAAGACCTCCCGCGCGCCGGCCCGCCCCTCCGACGCCCGCACCAGCGCGGCCAGGCGCAGGAGAGGGTCGATCTCCTCGCCGCCGAGGCGGGCGAGGGCGAGATAGGCATGGCGCGCCGCGGGCGTGTCGCCGCGCGCCTCGTAGAGCCGCGCGTTGTGGTAGAGCTCCGCCGCGGTCGCCGCATCGGGCACGATGCCGCCGTGGCGGGACAGCGCGGCGAAGGCCGCGGCGGGATCCTGCGCGTCAGCACTGGCCGTCGGCGCTGAGCGGCCCGTCAGCGCGCCGGAGGCCCACAGGACGACGCCCGTGGCGACGGCGAGGGCAGCGGTGAGCGCCACCACCATCGGGGCGCCCGGCCTGGGCAGGGCCGCCCGAATGCCCTCCGCGCCTTCCTCGCCGGCTTTCACAAGAAAAGGCCAGTCGACCACGAAGGCATGCACCGGCCGCGGGATGTTCTTCACCTCGCGCGGACCGATGTCGCGAAAGGGCACCGAGATCTTGTTCGCCACCGTCTCGTGCACCGAGCGCGAGATGCAGATGCCGCCAGGCTCGGCGAGGCTTTCGAGCCGCGCGGCGATGTTGACTCCGTCGCCCAGCAGATCGCCGTCGCGCTCGACGACGTCGCCGATGCTGATGCCGATGCGAAACTGCAGGCGACGCCCCGGCGGCAGGGTCAGGTTGCGGGTGCGCAGGGATTCCTGGATGTCGATGGCGCAGCGCGTCGCCTCGACCGCACTGTCGAAGGCGCACATCACCGAGTCGCCGGCAGTGTTGAAGATGCGGCCGCCGTGGCGGGCGACGAACGCGTCGAACACCTCGCGATAGGCGGCGAGCCGCTGCAGCGTTTCCTCTTCCGCCTCGGCGACGAGTCGCGAGAAGCCCGCCACGTCGGCAGCGAGAATGGCGGCAATCCTGCGCTTCATGCCCGAAGGCTCCGGTCTTCGATGGGCGAGAGCTAGAGCGGGTCCGACCGGACATCCGTGCCGAAACGCACATCGCGGCGCGCTTTGCCGCCCTGGTCACCGCGGGCGGTCAGCGCGGCGCGCGCTTGGCGAGGATCCGCTGCAGGGTGCGCCGGTGCATGTTGAGACGCCGCGCCGTCTCGGAGACATTGCGGCCGCACAGTTCGTAGACGCGCTGGATGTGCTCCCACCGCACGCGGTCCGCCGACATGGGGTTTTCCGGTGGCGGAGCGCGCATGCCGCTGCGCGCCATCAGCGCGGCGTGGATCTCGTCCGCGTCGGCGGGCTTGGCCAGATAGTCGTAGGCGCCGAGCTTCACGGCCGAGACGGCAGTCGCGATGTTGCCGTAGCCGGTCAGCATGATGCCGCGGGCATCGGGCCGTCGCTCCTTGAGACGCGTGACGACATCGAGGCCGTTGCCGTCACCGAGCCGCATGTCGATCACCGCGTAGGCCGGCGGTGCCTCGTCGATCGCCGCGAGCCCCTCGGCCACCGATTCCGCCGTCCGCACGGTATAGCCCCGGCTTTCCATGGCGCGCGCCAGGCGCATCAGGAACGGCCGGTCGTCGTCGACAATAAGGAGGCTCTGGTCGGAACCGGGCTCAGTCGCACTCACCTGCATCATCAACCTCGTTTCTGCAGCAGCGCATGCGCGCAAGCTGCGCACTTCGACCCTCCCTGATTTTATTATAGATAGGATGTTTCGCCTTCCTGTCACGAAAAACCGTTAATTCAGGCCGCCTCAGGTACCCTTTCGAAGGCTGCACGCGGCCAGGTGACGGTGACGACGGCACCCTGGGCCGGCGGCGCGGCATTGCGGAAGGTCAGCGTCGCGCCCGAGCGCTCAAGAAGCGTCTTGGCGATGAAGAGCCCGAGGCCGAGCCCCGTGGCTTCGCCGCCGGCGCGGCGGCCGATGCCTCGGGTGGTGACGTAGGGCTCACCGAGGCGCAGCAGCACCTCGGGCGCAAAGCCCGCCCCGTCGTCGGCCACCGTGATCGACACAGTCTCGGCGTCCCAATGGGCGCGGATGTCGACCTTGGAGCGGGCGAAATCGAGCGCGTTGTCGATGAGATTGCCGAGCCCGTAGAGCATGCCGGGATTGCGGCGGCAGACCGGCTCCGGCGGGTCGCCCGACAGGGAGACCGAGATGGGCACGCCGAAGGGTCGTTGCGGGCCGGCAACCTCCTCGATGAGATGGTGCAGCGTCAGGCTCTCGAGCGGCCCGGCCTCCTCGGTGCCGAGGGACGTGAGCTTTCCGAGGATGCCGCGGCAGCGTTCCACCTGCTCGCGCAGGAGGGCGACATCCTCGCCTATCGCGCTCTCGGGCGGCGCCTGCCGGCTCAGCTCCTTGGCAACGAGGGCGATGGTGGCGAGCGGCGTGCCGAGTTCGTGGGCGGCGGCAGCGGCGAGGCCGTCAAGCTGCGACAGGTGCTGCTCGCGCGCCAGAACCAGCTCCGTCGCGCTCAGCGCCTCGGCGAGCTGCCGCGCTTCCTCGGCGACGCGCCAGGCATAGATGCCGGTGAAGCTGAGCCCGAGGATGATCGCCGTCCAGATGCCTACCGTATAGAGGAAGGGCAGCTGGAACACCTCGCCAGGCCGCCAGGGGAGCGGCTGGTGGACGAAGGCGAGCCCCGTCGCGCAGGCCATGACCAGAAGCCCGAGCACCAGCGTGCGCCACGGCGGCAAGGCTGTCGCCGAGATGAGCACCGGCGCGAGAAACAGCAGCGAGAACGGGTTGTCGAGCCCGCCCGTCAGATAAAGCAGCGCCGCGAGTTGCAGGATGTCGTAGCCGAGCATCACCGAAGCGGCGCCATCGCCGAGGCGGTAGCTGACCGGATAGCGGATGCGCAGGGCGATGTTGAGCCAGGCCGAGACGGCGATCACCAGGAAGCACAGGCCGAACGGCAGGGGAAAGCCGAGGCCGAAGTGCACACCGGCCACGGCCGTGCTCTGGCCGATGACGGCGAGCCAGCGCAGGCGCACGAGCGTATCGAGCCTGAGCTGCTGGGCGTGTCGATTGAAATCGACCAAGGCATCGTCGGCCATCGGCAATTGCCCTCCTCGTCGCCCTTCGGCTCCACGGCATGGGGCCGCAGCCGCCGGGCTCCTACCAAGCACGCCGCGCGCGCCTGCACAATGATCCCTCGTATTCCCTCGGTGCGTTGCAGTACGGGCAAGGCATACATTCCGATGGATCAAAGGGGTCGCTCAGGCGTTTGCTTAAAGGGCTGTTGATAACTAAGAGGTTTGAATCGATACAATTCGGCGGTACAGTCAGCGGCGATATTGCACTGCAGCATCGCGATGATTCGCTGCGGCGCGCAAAACGAATCGAGGAGGTGGGAATGAATCTCGCCTACTACTGGTACGAGGCGGCGCACGCGGCGGTCGGTCCCGCCCGTCTCCTCTCCGGCGCCACCCAGGCCATCTTCTCCGACCCCGCCAACCCGCTCACGAACACGCCCTACGGCCGCTCCATCTCGGCTGCGTGTGAACTCTTCGAGCGGTCGACGCGCCGCTACGGCAAGCCTGAATTCGGCCTTACCAGCACCACCATTGGCGGGCAGCGCGCCGTTGTGCGGGAGCGCATCGTCTGGCAGAGACCCTTCTGCAACCTTATCCATTTCGACCGGTCGATGCCGGGCGGCACGCCCAGCCAGCCGAAGATGCTGCTGGTAGCGCCCATGTCCGGCCACTACGCGACGCTGCTGCGCGGCACGGTGGAAACCTTCCTGCCGACGCACGAGGTCTACATTACCGACTGGGCGGACGCGCGCATGATCCCGCTGTCCGAGGGCCGGTTCGACCTCGACGACTACATCGACTACGTCATCTCCATGCTGCACGTGCTCGGCCCAGACGTGCATGTCCTCGCCGTCTGCCAGCCGGCCGTGCCGGTCATCGCGGCCATCGCGCGCATGGAGGCGCAGAACGACCCCTTCGTGCCACGCTCGATGACGCTGATGGGTGGCCCCATCGACACGCGCCGCTCGCCCACGGCGGTGAACAGGCTCGCAGAGGAGCGCGGCACCGAGTGGTTCCGCCGCCACTGCATCTTCCGCGTGCCCTTCCCCAACCCGGGCTTCATGCGTTCAGTCTATCCGGGCTTCCTGCAGCTGTCCGGCTTCATGGCCATGAACCTCGACCGGCACATCTCGGCGCATCTGGAGATGTTCAACCATCTCGTCGAGGGTGACGGCGACTCCGCTGACAAGCACCGGGACTTCTATGACGAATATCTCGCCGTGATGGACCTGACGGCGGAGTTCTATCTGCAGACCGTCGACACCGTCTTCGTCCGCCACGCGCTGCCGAAGGGCGAGATGTTGCACCGCGACCAGCCGGTCGATCTCAGGGCCATCCGCCGCGTTGCGCTGATGACCGTGGAAGGCGAGAAGGACGACATCTCCGGCGTGGGACAGACCGAGGCCGCTCACGAGCTGTGCCCCAACATCCCCGCCGACATGCGGGCCCACCACCTGCAGAAGGGCGTTGGCCACTACGGCGTGTTCAACGGCTCGCGCTTCCGCGCCGAAGTCGCCCCGCGTATCGCGGACTTCATCGCGACCGTGGAAGCCATGCACGGCAAGAAGAAGCCGCGACGCGCCGCCGCCGGGTGAACGACAGCCGCGGCACTTCGCATTCCTGGTGACGGGCACCGCCCGAATCGCCATCATCCGCTCATGCGAAGCCTCTTCCGGCGTACCAGGCCGACCGACGACCACACCGGCGATCCGGACCACATCCTCGTCCATCACGCAGGCGAGGCTTACCGGGTCACGGTGAAGCGGCGGGCCGGTGCACGGCGGATGACGCTGCGCGTGTCGGGCGCGACGGGCGAAGCCGTCCTCACGCTGCCGGAGCGTACGCCCCTCTCCCGCGCCCGGGAGTTCGCCAATGCCCATGGCGGATGGCTGGCGACGCGCCTCGAGCGGGTGCCGGAGCGGGTGCCGCTGCTGCCGGGTGCGATCGTGCCGTTGCGTGGAGAACCGCACCGCATCGTGCATCTGGAAGGCCAGCGCTCGCCCGCCCGCGCCGGGCGGGATGCCGATGGGGCGGCCATCATCAGCGTCGGCGGCGAGGTGGCGCATGTGCCGCGGCGGCTGCGCGATTTCCTGGTGCGCGAGGCGGAGCGAGACCTGAGGGCGGCGGTCGAGCGGCACACGGCGGTGCTCGGCCGCAGGGCGGCCTCAGTCACCGTCCGCGACACCACGAGCCGCTGGGGCTCGTGCAGCGCCGCCGGGCGCCTCAACTTCTCCTGGCGGCTCATCCTCGCGCCGCCCTTCGTGCTCGACTATCTCGCCGCGCACGAAGTGGCGCATCTTCAGGAAATGAACCACTCTGTCCGCTTCTGGCGGCTGACCAAGCAGCTCTGTCCGCGTACGGACGAGGCGGAAGCCTGGCTCAAGCGCCACGGCACCATCCTGCATCGCTACGGTTGAAGGCTCGACAGGCGGCTGCGCGCCGCCTAGAGGAAGGGCCCTCACCTCCAGTTGCCCTTCCATGCGCCTTTCGCCCGACACCTTTGCGATGACCGCGACGCTCGCCCTGCTGACCGCACTGGGGCCGCTGTCGACGGATATGTACCTGCCTTCGCTGCCGGCCATCGCCGCCTTCTTCGGTACGGGCCCGGCCGAGGCCCAGATGACGCTGTCGGCCTTTCTCTTTGGCTTCGCCGCCGGCCAGTTCCTGCACGGGCCGCTGTCGGACCAGTACGGCCGCAGGCCGGTACTGCTCGCCGGGCTCGGCCTCTTCATTGCCGCGACCGCGGCCTGTGCCCTGGCGCCCTCCATCGAATGGCTGACGGTGGCCCGTTTCGTCCAGGCGCTCGGCGCCTCGGGGCCGATCGTGCTCGCCCGCGCCGTCGTGCGCGATCTCTACGAGGGGCCGCGCGCCGGGCGGGAGCTCTCCCGCATGGGCAGCATCATGGGCCTGGTCCCGGCGCTGGCCCCCGTCCTCGGCGGGGTCCTGCAGGCCCTCTGCGGCTGGCGGGCGAGCTTCGTCGTCGCACTTGCCGGCGGCCTGGCGCTCGCCGCCGTCGTGGCTGCGGGCCTTCCGGAGACCCTGCGGCAGAAACGCCCGGGGTCGTTGTCCCTCGTCCATATCGGCCGCGAGTTTGGTGCCCTCGCCGCGAGCAGGGTCTATCGCGTCTATGTCGGGCTCGCCACCCTAACCTATGCCGGGCTCTTCAGTTTCATCTCCGGCTCGTCCTTCGTGCTGCAGAACCTCTACGGCCTCGGCGAGGTCGCCTTCGGCCTGAGCTTCGGCACGGTCGTCGTCGGCTACATCTGCGGCACGGTACTCGCCCAGCGGCTCGTTGGCCGGCGCGGTCTCGACGGCACCATCGCCATCGGAACCGTCTGCCTCGCGGCCGGCGGGCTCCTCATGCTGGCGCTCACGCTCGCCGGCATCGTTTCGGCATTCGCTGTGGTGGTGCCCATGGCCGTCTATACCTTCGGCGTCGGGCTCGTCATGCCGCAGACGACGGCAGCGGCGATGATGCCGTTTCCGGAGCGGGCGGGCGCCGCCTCCTCGCTGCTCGGCATCTGCCAGATGACCTTTGCCGCCCTCGTCGGGCTTCATGTCGGCCATGTGGTGGCGACCTCCGCCGTGCCGCTCACGGCGACAATCGCGGCCATCGGGATAGCGGCCCTGGCACTCTTCGTCGTCAGCCGGCGCATCCGCGCCGGCGCCTGAGACTTCACCCGCCGAAGAGCATCTCCAGCAGCCCGCGCTGACGCTGCGGCGCGGCCGCCTGCGCGGGCGCCGCGCCGACCGCGGCCGGCGGCAGCGCGCCGGCATAGCCACCCTCGGCGACGAGCGCCTCGTCGTCTGCGGGCGGCAGGCGGTTGAACGGCCCGCCAGGCAGCGGCACGGGGGCCTGGCCCTTGAGGGCGGCGGTCATGTAGTTCTTCCAGATCTCGGCCGGCAGGTTGGCGCCCGAGGCCTTCTTCGTCGGCTTGCTGTCGTCGTTGCCGAGCCACACGCCGGTGACGAGGCTGCCGGTGTAGCCCACGAACCAGGCATCGCGATATTCCTGGCTGGTGCCCGTCTTGCCGGCAGCTTCCCAGCCGGCAAGCTCGGCGCGGCGACCGGTGCCGGTCAGCAGTGTCTGGCGCAGCATCATGTTCATCTGCGCCACGTGCTGCGGCTCGATGACCCGCCCAAGGTCGGTCGGCGTGCGCTTGTACAGCACTTTGCCGTCCGTCGTCTTCACCTCGCGGATGAGATAGGGGATGACGCCGGTGCCGCCGTTGGCGAAGGCGGCATAGGCGGCGACAAGCTCGATGGGCCGCACTTCGGAGGTGCCGAGCGACAGTGACAGGTTGGGCTGAAGAGGCGAGGTAATGCCGAGCCGCTGCGCCGTGCGCACCACGGCCTTCGGTCCCATTTCGGCGATGAGCTGTGCCGTGACCGTGTTGATCGACCGCGCCAGTGCCGTCGTGAGCGTCACGGGGCCGGCATACTTGCGGTTGGCGTTCTCGGGTCGCCAGCCGTTGAGGTTGACGGGCGCGTCCTCGCGCACCGTATCCGGCGTCAGGCCGTTCTCGAGCGCCGCGAGATAGACGAAGGGCTTGAAGGACGAGCCCGGCTGCCGCCGCGCCACCGTGGCGCGGTTGAACTGGCTCTGGCCATAGTTGCGTCCGCCGACGAGCGCGCGAATGCCGCCGTCCGGGGCGAGCGAGACGAGCGCCCCCTGGCTGACGCCGTACTTGGCACCCTGCTTGTCGAGCGCCTCCACCAGCGCCTTCTCGGCCGCGCGCTGCATGCCGATGTCGATGGTCGTCTCCACGACGACATCCTGCTGGACCGGGCCGATGAAGTCCTCCAGCACGTCCATGACGTAGTCGGCGGCATAGTTGGCCGAGCCGGCGCCGCGCGGCTTGATGGCCGTCGCCGGTTCCATGAGGGCACTCTTGGCCGCCGCCTCGGTGATGAAGCCTTCGCTTGCCATGGCCGAGAGCACCAGCTGGGCGCGCTTCTCGGCGCCGTCCGGATTGCGGTTGGGCGCAAGGCGAGACGGCGCCTGCACGAGACCGGCGAGCATCGCCGCCTCGGACAGGGACACCTCCCGCGCCGACTTGCCGAAGTAGCGCAGGGCTGCCGCCTCCACGCCATAGGAGCCGGCGCCGAAGTAGACGCGGTTGAGATAGAGCTCGAGGATCTCGTTCTTGGTGAACTTCTGCTCCAGCCACAGTGCCAGGATCGCCTCCTGGATCTTGCGCGAGATCGTGCGTTCCTGGGTGAGGAAGAGGTTCTTGGCGAGCTGCTGCGTGAGCGTGGAGCCGCCCTGCGCGACGCCGCCCGATGTCATGTTGCGCACCACGGCGCGTGTGATGCCGAGCGGGTCGATGCCGAAATGGTCGTAGAAGCGCCTGTCCTCGATGGCGATGAAGGCCTTCGGCAGATAGGGTGGCAGCTCGGAGAGCTTCACCTCGCGTCCGCCCATGTCGCCGCGGTTGGCAATGAGCGTGCCGTCGGAAGCGGTGATGGCAACGTTCGGCGGGCGCTTCGGCACGGTGAGCTGGTCGATGGGCGGCAGCTGCGCGAAGTGATAGGCGACGACGCCGGCAACCGCGATGCCGCACCAGATGGCGAGCACGAAACAGCTGCGCACGACCCAGCCGAGGAAGGACCGGCGCCTGCGACCGCCTCCGCGGCGCGTTCCGCCCGAACTGCCTCCCCCGTTGCCACGGCCGCCGCCCCTGCGGGCACGGCCCCCCGCCGCACGCCTCGCCATCACGTCCTCCTCGTGGAACAGGCTGTCCGGACCGTCCGCGCCGTCCGCCTCCGGATATCGACCGGGATTCTCCCCATCGGAGGGCACCGCCGAAAAGACGGGCTCGCGCGGCTGCCGCACCCGGCTGCCCGCCGCCCGGGCCCCGAGACGCGCGCCGGCGAGGATGCCGGTCGGCCGGTCTTCCGGCGTCAGGCGCAGATCGAATCCGTCGGATGCTGCCTTGGGCCGCCCCCTGTCGTGGGGAGCGGACACGGGCTGCCGGTCGTGCCGCTGGTCAAACGACATGTCTCTCCGTCTTCGCGGGTGCGCGGGCCGCCTGCACGGCCGCTCGGGGCAGCATTCCAACCAAGCTATAAATGTGGCGGATTAAGGGGCGGTTACCCCCGGCCGATCCCGCTGCAGGCGAGTGCTGCCTGGCGGCAACAGGCGCAAACGAAGCGATTCCGGCATCCCATGCGCCCATTATCGCCCGAATTCCGGCATGCTCGATCGTCATATCACGTATGATTCGGCATCTGCCGAATTCCGGTTCAACCTCATGTGATCCCTCGCCTTCCCCTGCCCCGCCCGGCCGCCGGGCAGCAGCCGCAATGCCCGCTCCGAAAGACGCATGACCAGCATCGTCGTCCTCAATTCCCTGCTTCTTTTCGGTTCGGGCCTCGTCCTCATCGGCATCGTCTCGAGCCTGGTCGCCTCGCGCTTTGGCGCGCCGTTGCTGCTCGTCTTCCTAGCCATAGGCATGCTGGCGGGCGTCGACGGCATCGGCGGCATCCCCTTCAGTGACTTCCGCGCCACCTATCTCGTCGGTTCGCTGTCGCTCGCCATCATCCTGTTCGATGGCGGCCTGCGCACGCGCGTTTCCGGAGTCCGGGGAGCCGTGGCACCTGCAGCGGTGCTCGCCACGGTCGGTGTCGTCATCACGGCGGGGCTGACGGGGCTCGTGGCCATGCTGGTGCTCGACCTTGCACCCCTGGAGGGCTTGCTCGTCGGCTCGGTGGTGGCCTCGACGGATGCGGCGGCTGTCTTCTTCCTGCTGCGTGCCGGCGGCCTGCAGCTGAAGCGGCGGGTCAATGCCATGCTGGAGGTCGAATCGGCCACCAATGACCCCGCCGCCGTCTTCCTCGTCGTGCTTCTGGTGCAGCTCATCGGTGCCGGCGGCGTCTCCTCGACGACGGAGTTCGTCAATCTCGTCCTGCGCCAGGCGATTGTTGGCATCACGGCGGGCGTCGCTGGCGGCTTCGCCATCACCTTCGCCGTCAACCGCATCACCTTCCCGTCGGGCTTGCACCCGCTGTTCGTCGTTGCCGGCGCCGTCACGCTCTACGCGATGACCGCGCTGGCCGACGGCTCGGGGTTCCTTGCCGTCTACATCGCCGGCCTCATTGTGGGTAACCGGCCGGTGCGGGCGTTCGCGCCGATCCTGAGCTTCCATAATGCGGCGACCTGGCTGTGCCAGATCGTCATGTTCCTGATGCTCGGTCTGCTCGTGACGCCGGCGGACCTTCTCAGTCACGCCATCCCGGCGCTCGCAATCGCGCTCTTTCTCATCTTCATCGGACGTCCCGTCGCCGTCTGGCTCTGCCTGACGCCCTTCCGCTTCCCGGTGCGCGAGAAGCTCTTCGTCTCCTGGGTCGGCCTGCGCGGGGCGGTGTCGATCTTTCTCGCAGCCATCCCGATGCTGTCGCAGCTGCCGAATGCGGAGGTCTATTTCAACGTCGCCTTCTTTGTCGTTCTCGTCTCGCTGCTGCTTCAGGGCTGGACGGTAACGAGCGCGGCGCGGAGCACCGGGGTGGCGCTTGCCGACCCCGCGCCGGAGGTGAGCCGCGTCGAGATCGACCTGCCGGGGCAGCTCGACTACGAGATGGTGGGCTATCCCATCGTCGCGGACAGCCCGGTGATGGGCCGGGGCGGGCTGCCGCCCTGGGCGCGTGCGGTGCTCATCGTGCGACGCAACGCCGTTCTCACCCCCGAGGAGGCCGGGGCGCTGCGTGTCGGCGACTACGGCTACTTCCTCGCCCCGCCGCAGCGCGTCAACCGGCTCGACCGCCTGTTCGCCCCCTTCGAGGGGTACCAGGGGCGCGCCTCAGCCGGTGTGTTCAGCTTCGGCCCGGATGTCAGGCTGGGCGAGCTTGCGGCGACCTACGGCATCACTGTTGACGATGACGTCAAGGACCAGACGGTCGGCAGCCTGTTCATCGACACCTTCGAGGAGGGCGTGCGCGAGGGCGACCGGATTGCGCTGGGGCCAGTGACGCTGGTGGCGCGCGGCGTCCACGACGGCGTGCCGCACACGATCTCGCTCATCCTCGACAGCGAGGATGCGGATGTCGCCGTCGTCGTGCCGACGACGGCGATGGAACGTCTCATGGCGGCTCTCGTCGCGCGCCTCGCCCCGCTGCGGGCCCGCCTCGCCGACGGCACCCGACGCCTGACAGAGAGCCTGCGGGGCGCCGTCTCCAGGTGGCGCGCGCGCTTGTAACCGTTCGACGGAAGACCGCGGGCGCGGAGGCGCCCGCGGGGACCGGGGGTGTCAGGCGGCGATCGACAGATCCGGGCCAGCCGAGCGCACGTCAGCGTCGACGTGGTCCTCGAACTTCTTGAAGTTGGTACGGAACATGCCGACGAGGCGGCGCGCCGTCTCGGCGAACTCTGCCTTGCTCGCCCAGGTCTTCACCGGATAGAGGATGTGCGGCTCCACGCCCGGCACCGAGGTCGGCACCGCGAAGCCGAAGTAGGGATCCTGCCGGAAGTCGGCGCGGTTGAGCGAGCCATCGAGGGCCGCCGCCAGGAGGCGCCGCGTGACACGGATGGGCATGCGCCGGCCGACGCCATACTTGCCACCCGTCCAGCCGGTGTTCACCAGCCAGCAGTCGACGCCGTGCTTGGCGATGAGATCGCGCAGCAGGTTGCCGTAGACCGAGGGATGGCGCGGCATGAAGGGCGCACCGAAGCAGGTCGAGAAGGTTGCCTCCGGGTCCGTCACACCCTTCTCCGTGCCGGCGACTTTCGCCGTGTAGCCGGAGAGGAAGTGGTACATGGCCTGGGCGGGCGTCAGCTTGGCAATGGGCGGCAGGACGCCGAACGCATCGCATGTGAGCATGACGATGTTCTTCGGCACGCCGGCACGGCCCGTCTTGCTCGCGTTGGGGATGAAGTCGAGCGGATAGGCGCAGCGCGTGTTCTCGGTCTTCGAGCCGTCGTCGAAATCCGGCACACGCGTCAGCGGGTCGAGCACGACGTTCTCGAGGATCGTGCCGAAGCGTTCGGTCGTCGCATAGATCTCAGGCTCGGCCTCGCGCGACAGGCGGATGGTCTTGGCATAGCAACCGCCCTCGAAGTTGAAGACGCCATCGGCGCTCCAGCCGTGCTCGTCGTCGCCGATGAGGGTGCGCGAGGGGTCGGCCGACAGTGTCGTCTTGCCCGTGCCGGACAGGCCGAAGAAGACCGCCACATCCCCCCGCTCGCCGACATTGGCGGAGCAGTGCATCGGCATCACGCCCTTCGCCGGCAGCGTATAGTTGAGGTAGGTGAAGACCGACTTCTTCATCTCGCCGGCATAGGACGTGCCACCGATCAGCACGATTCCGCGCGAGAAGTCGCAGGCGATCACCGTCTCCGAGCGCACGCCGTGGCGCGCAGGGTCGGCCCGGAAGGACGGCAGGTCGACGATGGTGAGCTGCGGCACAAAGTGCGCGAGCTCGCCCGCCTCGGGACGGATGAGGAGGTTGCGGATAAACAGCGAGTGCCACGCATATTCGGTGAAGACGCGGACACTGACGCGATAGGCCGGATCGGCCCCACCGTAGAGATCCTGCCCGAAGAGCTCCTTGCCCTCGGCATGGGCGAGAAAGTCCGCGAGCAGGGTGTCGAACTGCTCCGGCGAGATGGCGCCGTTGTTGTCCCACCAGATCTCGTCGCGCGTCGCGTCGTCCTTGACGATAAACTTGTCCTTCGGGCTGCGGCCGGTGTGGACACCCGTCTCGGCCGCGAGCGCGCCGCCTCTGGCGAGCACGGCCTCGCCGCGCTTCAGCGCTTCCTCGTAGAGGCGCGGAGCCTCCAGATTCCAGAAGACGCGTTTGAGTTGTTTGAAGCCGAAGCTCTCGGCGCCGCACGCGCCGTTGAATACGCCGACGTTGTCCACGATGTCCTCCTTGGGCCCCCGGCCGCGCTGATGGACGTTGAAGCCGGAAGGGCCTCCACATCCGTACACCGCGGCTGCCAGGACCATCGATGCCCGGCCCGCTGCCGACTTTCAAGTGCGGGACGGGCCGCTTGCGTCATCGAATCGATTGAAGGCAACGTTCCTCCCGGGGCGGCACTGTGCGGCCCCGGGGGGCGTCAGCGCCGGCGCGCCTCTTCTGCGAGCTGCTTCAGCACCTGGCGCAGCTCGCCCGGCGCGCCGATGGGAGAGGGGAACTCCACTCGCCCGGTCAGGTCGCCGCACATGAGATCGAGGCCGTGCCGGTCGATGCCGGTCGCCCGCCATTTGCCATCGGGCAGGCCGAGGAGCTTCGTCGCATAGAGGGCGAGGGCATCGGCATGATCCTCGTTCATGTGTGCGACGGCGCCGGCCTCGCTCTCCACCAGGTGCTCGGCGCCCGACAGGTCGTCGATCAAGTCCTGCGGCGTCAGGTCGACAATGCGGCCGAAGCCGGCGACGAGGTGGGCGCCCGTGACCTCGATGCGGTAGAAGGCGAAATCCCTGAAACCGGCGTAGCCGGCCGACATCGGATGGCGGGCGAGGAAGCGGCGCCTGTCGGCCTCGTCCTCGCTCACCACCGCGCGGCCGAAGAGGCTGATGCGCGGATGGGCGCTCGGATCGCCGGCGCCGATCTGGGTGAGGAGCAGCGAGACGCGCGAATCACGGGCGATGTTCTGGGTATGCAGGGCGAGCGTCGAGATGAGCGTGATGGGCGTGCCGTCGAAAGCCGTCGCGACATTCACGAGGGACGCGTAGGGGGAGCCGTCGGCCGCAAGCGTACCGAGGGTGCCGAAGCGGGCCCGGCGCAGAAGGCGCACGGCGGTGGCACGAGGATCGAACGCGGCGGTTGAATCGGCGGCTGTCGACATCAATATTATCTCCGATGGCAGGCAGACATGGCGTCATGACCCCAAACGCTGTAGGATCATTCTGCAGTCATTGTCATATTTCGGCCGTCCTCGTCCCACAGGAGGCTCGGCTTCACTGACGCTGCGAACGAGCGAGCCAGTATGCCGACAATCGCCCTCGTCGATGACGACCGCAATATCCTGACCTCCGTTTCCATCGCTCTGGAAGCCGAGGGCTACCGTATACAGACATATACGGATGGCGCGTCGGCTCTGGATGGCCTGAAGGCCAACCCGCCGGATCTCGCCATTCTCGACATCAAGATGCCGCGGATGGACGGGATGGAGCTGCTGCGCCGTCTGCGCCAGAAGACGGACATGCCCGTGATCTTCCTCACCTCCAAGGACGAGGAGATCGACGAGCTGTTCGGCCTCAAGATGGGCGCCGACGATTTCATCCGTAAACCGTTCTCGCAGCGCCTCCTCGTCGAGCGCGTGAAGGCCGTTCTGCGGCGCGCGAGCCCGCGCGAGCAGGGAGCCTCCCGCGAGAGCGACTCCAAGGTGCTCGAACGCGGCCTTCTCAAGATGGACCCGGAGCGCCACACCTGCACCTGGAAGAACGACCCGGTTACGCTGACCGTGACCGAGTTCCTCATCCTGCAGGCGCTGGCCCAGCGTCCGGGCGTTGTGAAGAGCCGCAACGCGCTGATGGACGCCGCCTACGACGATCAGGTCTATGTGGACGACCGCACCATCGACAGCCACATCAAGCGCCTGCGCAAGAAGTTCAAGGCCGTCGACAGCAGCTTCGACATGATCGAGACGCTTTACGGGGTCGGCTACCGCTTCAAGGAAACCTGACGGCAGATGGATAAGCGAGCCGCCGGCCCCCGGCCGGCGCGTCGACGCGGTCGCGAGGACGAATGACCGCCGAACCGTTCGACGAGACAAGGGCACCGGCCGATGGCGCCGAATCGGAGGCGCAGGCGCCCGGGCGGGACGGGCTTGCCCGGCGCGTGCGCCGCATCGGCCAGCTGATCGTCACGCGCCTGTCGTCGAGCCTGACGCGGCGGATCGTCGTGCTCAACCTCGCCGGGCTCGTGGCGCTCTTCCTGGGGTTCCTCTACCTCAATCAGTTCCGCGCCGGCCTCATCGACGCGCGCGTGCAGAGCCTGCTCACCCAGGGCGAGATCATCGCCGGCGCGATTGCTGCCTCGGCGACGGTCGAGACCGACACGATCACCATCGATCCCGACAAGCTGCTGCAGCTCCAGGCCGGCGAAAGCTCGGGCCTGCAGGAGGATTTCTCGCCACTTGAGTTTTCCATCAACCCGGAAAGGGTGGCGCCGCTGCTGCGCCGGCTGGTGACGCCGACGCGCACGCGCGCGCGCATCTACGACCGGGACGGCTATCTCCTGCTCGATTCGCGCAACCTCTATTCGCGCGGCGACATCCTGAGCTTCGACCTGCCGCCGATCTCGCAGCAGGAGCCGACGCTGGTCGAGAGCGCCTGGAAGTGGCTGAAGCGCCTCTTTGGCCGCTCTGGCACGCCCTTCGCCGAGGACATCACGGCCACGAGCGGCAAGTCCCTGCCCGAGGTGCAGAAGGCGCTGTCCGGCCAGCCGGGCAGCGTGGTGCGGGTCAACGCCCGCGGCGAGACGACCGTGTCGGTGGCTGTTCCCATCCAGCGCTTCCGCACCGTGCGCGGGGCGCTCGTCCTGTCCACCCAGGGCGGCGACATCGACAGCATCATCGCTGCCGAACGCTGGGCGCTGCTGCGGGTTTTCGCGGTGGCCGCCGCCGTGATGCTGGTGCTGTCGGTGCTGCTCGCCGGCACCATCGCCGGGCCGATGCGGCGCCTGGCCGAGGCGGCGGAGCGGGTGCGCCGGGGCATCAAGTCGCGGCAGGAGATTCCGGACTTCACTGACCGTTCGGACGAGATCGGCCACCTGTCCGGCGCGCTGCGCGACATGACGCGGGCGCTCTACAACCGCATCGAGGCCATCGAGACCTTCGCTGCGGACGTGGCGCACGAGCTCAAGAACCCCCTCACCTCGCTGCGCAGCGCCGTCGAGACATTGCCGCTCGCCCGCAACGAGGAATCGCGCAAGCGCCTCCTCGCGATCATCCAGCACGACGTCAAGCGGCTCGACCGGCTGATCAGCGACATCTCGGACGCCTCGCGCCTCGATGCCGAGCTTGCCCGTGCCGAGGCGGAGCCGGTGGACCTGCGCCGCCTGCTGGAGGCGGTGGTGGCGGTGGCCAACGAGGTGCGCGGCGCCGAGGCCGCCCCCATCCGCCTGACGATCAAGGACGCGCCGCAGCGCGACGCCTATCTCGTCATGGGGCACGACAGCCGCCTCGGCCAGGTGGTGAACAACCTCATCGACAACGCCCGCTCCTTCTCGCCGCCGGGCCATGAGGTGCGCGTGACCATGCAGCGCGTCCGCGGCGAGATCGACATCATCGTCGACGACGACGGGCCGGGCATTCCCCCCCATGCCCTGGAGCGCATCTTCGAGCGCTTCTATACCGACAGGCCGGAACAGGGCTTCGGCCAGAACTCCGGTCTCGGCCTGTCCATCTCGCGCCAGATCGTCGAGGCGCACCGCGGCCGCATCTGGGGCGAGAACCGCATGGACCACTCCGGCGCCGAGCCGAAATGCCTCGGCGCGCGTTTCGTGGTGCGGCTGCCGGCGGCCGTGCGCTCATGACCGGAACGGACGCGCCAGCCCCGCCTGCCACCATCCACGCCGGCTGCGTCCTCGTGGACGAGGCGGGCATCCTCATCCGCGGCCCCTCCGGCGCCGGCAAGTCACGCCTCGCCCAGGCCCTCATCGCCGGCGCGCAGGCAAGCGGGCGCTTCGCCCGCCTCGTCAGCGACGACCGCTGCTGCGTGCGGGCGTGCAACGGGCGGCTCGTCGTCCGCCCGCCGGCGGTGCTCGCCGGGCTCCTCGAGGTGCGGGGCATCGGCATCGTCCGGACAGAGACCGAGGGGGCGGCGGTCGTGCGCCTCGTGGTCGATTGCGAGGCCGAGTTGCCGGAACGATACCCGCAATCCACAGACCGGACGGTAACGGTAGCGGGCATCAGCCTGCCGCGAATCCGCGTCTCTTGCGGCGACAGCAGCACGACGGCTGCCGTCGTTCTGGGCATGCTGGGGCGAATCGAGCGTCCGATGCTGCATCTTTTGACTGAATGATGACCAAATGGTCGCAGGCCCTTGCACTTGTCGTCGCAATGCACAAAATGGGCGCTCCAATGGGTGGCAGGGCCACGGGTTCTTGAATGATCGGTCTTGTGCTGGTGACCCACGGCTGCCTGGCGACGGAATTTCGAGCCGCGCTGGAGCATGTGGTTGGCCCTCAGAAACAGCTGGAAACCATCACCATCGGTCCGGATGATGACATGGAGAGCCGTCGCAGGGACATCCTAACGGCGGTAAGCCACGTCGATACGGGCGATGGTGTGGTCGTCCTCACAGACATGTTCGGCGGCACACCGTCGAACCTTGCGATCTCCGTGATGAACGGGCGCAATGTCGAGGTGGTGGCGGGCATCAACCTGCCCATGCTCATCAAGCTCGCCAGCGTGAGAGACGAGAAGCCGCTGGAGGATGCCGTCCTGCAGGCGCAGGAGGCGGGCCGCAAGTACATCAACGTGGCGAGCCGTGTGCTCGCAGGAAAATGACAGCGGGCGGCATGGACATCGAACCCCTCGACAACGGCGACTGTCCCCCGGCCCCGATCCCGGAAGGCGCGCTGGTGCGCGAGCTCCCCATCATCAACCGCAAGGGGCTGCACGCCCGTGCCTCGGCCAAGTTCGTGCAGACGGTGGAGCGCTTCTCCTCCGAAGTCACGGTGACGCGCTGCGGCGAAACGGTCGGCGGCCGCTCCATCATGGGCCTTCTGACCCTGGCTGCCGCCCAGGGCACGAGCATCACCGTAACGGCGAAGGGCGAGGATGCCGAGGCGTGCCTCGATGCTATTGCCGAGCTGCTCGCCAACCGCTTCGGCGAGGACGAATAGCTTCGGGCGTGCCGGCAGCGGCGCACCTCTCTATTGCGGAATGGTGCCGTTGGCCGCCAGCACATCGCCGGCGAGATAGAGCGAGCCCGTGACGAGGATGCGCGGCGGGCGCTCCCATTTCATCTCCCGCAACCCCACGAGCGCCGCCTCGACGCTGTCGCTCGTCCGCGCCTTCAGGCCGACGGACCGGGCGATGTCGGCGACCTCCTCCGCCGGCCGGGCAGCAAGCTGCGACGGGATGGGCACGGCGACAAGCTCCTGCGCGAGGCCAACGAAAGGCTTGAGAAAGCCGTCGGCATCCTTCGTGCCGAGCATTCCCACCACCATGACGAGCGGGGCGGGGTACCGCTCCTCAAGTTCGGCGAAGGCGGCGGCAAGCGCGCGGCCGCCATCGGGGTTATGGCCGCCGTCGAGCCACAACTCGGCCCCGGCGGGAGAGAGGTCGACGAGGCCGCCCTGGCGCAGACGCTGCATGCGGGCCGGCCATTCCGCCCGAGTCATGCCCGCCTCGAAGGCGTCCGCCGGCAGGCGCCCGTAGCCCGCCGCCCGCAGGGCGGCGAGCGCCGTTCCCGCATTGACAAGCTGGTGGCGGCCAGGGAGCCGCGGCAGCGGCAGATCGAGCAGGCCCTGCTCGTCCTGGTAGACGAGGCGCCCACGCTCCTCGTGCACGTGAAAGTCCTGGCCGCCGACGAGAATGGAGCGGGCGCCGACGCGCTCCGCCGCCGCTTCGAGGACCGCGGTGGTCTCCGGCTCCTGCGGCGCGATAACGGCCGGAGCGCCGCGCTTGAAGATGCCGGCCTTCTCGGCGGCGATGCGCGTGACACTGTCGCCGAGATAGTCGGCATGGTCGAGGGAGACGGGCGTTACCACGCAGGCCTGCGGCGCCTCGACGACATTGGTGGCGTCGAGCCGGCCGCCGAGCCCGACCTCGAGCAGCAGCACGTCGGCCGGCGTCTCGGCGAAGAGCAGCATGGCCGCGGCCGTCGTGATCTCGAAGACGGTGATCGGAGCCCCGCCGTTGGCCTGCTCGCAGCGCTCCAGCGCTGCGACGAGCCGCTCCTCGGCAACGAACTGGCCACCGCCAGGGCGGCCGAGCCGGATGCGCTCGTGGAAGCGCACCAGATGCGGCGAGGTATAGACGTGGACGACGAGCCCAGCCGCCTCCAGGACGGCGCGCATGAAGGCGATCGTCGAGCCCTTGCCGTTGGTTCCGGCCACATGGATGACCGGCGGCAGCCGGCGCTGAGGCTCCCCTATACGTGCCAGCAGCCGCTCGATCCGGCCGAGGGACAGGTCGATCGTCTTGGGATGCAGCGCGAGAAAGCGCGCGAGCATGGCATCTGACGATTCCATGGCGGACCCCGGCCGCTATCTGGGAGGCAGGTGGTTACTCGGCGGCAGCGTCGAGCGCGGGCTGCTGCTGTGCGGACCGGTCGACAGCAACGGGCTTGCCCTGCTTCATCAGCAGCCGGCACAGCCGGGCAATGGTCGCCTTGAGGTCGCGGCGATGCACGACCATGTCGACCATGCCGTGCTCCCGCAGATATTCGGAGCGCTGGAAGCCTTCCGGCAGCTTCTCCCGGATCGTCTGCTCGATGACGCGCGGGCCGGCAAAGCCGATGAGGGCGCCCGGCTCGGCAATGTGCACGTCGCCCAGCATCGCATAGGAGGCGGTGACGCCGCCGGTTGTCGGATTCGTCAGCACCACGATGTAGGGCAGGCGGGCTTCCTTGAGCCTGCGCACCGCCACGGTCGTGCGCGGCATCTGCATGAGCGAAAGGATGCCCTCCTGCATGCGGGCGCCGCCGGAGGAGACGAAGAGCACGAAGGGCGTGCGGCGGGCGATTGCCGTCTCCATGCCGGTGATGATGGCCTCGCCGGCAGCCATGCCGAGCGAGCCGCCCATGAACTCGAAATCCTGCACCGCGGCAGTGACGGTCGAGCCCTCGACCGTGCCCACGCCGACCTGGACGGCATCCTGCGCGCCGGTCTTGGCGCGGGCGTCGCGCAGACGGTCCACATACCGCTTCTCGTCGCGGAACTTGAGGGGGTCGACCGGCACTTCCGGCAGGGCGATCTCTTCCCACGTGCCGCCGTCGAAGAAGGAGGCGAGGCGCGCCTTGGCCGCCATCCGCAGATGGTACTCGGAGCCGGGGATGACGAAGAGGTTGGCCTCGACGTCCTTGTGGAAGACCATCTGCCCCGTCTCGGGGCACTTGATCCAGAGATTCTCCGGCACCTCACGCTTGAACAGCGTCTTGATCTTGGGCCGTACGACGTCGGAAATCCAGTTCACTGGGGGCGACCTCTGGTGTCCCGGCGTGGCCCTGCCACGCCCGGGGATCGCGGATCTGTCCGCGATCCCGAGATATCATCATGGGCCTTCACATAGACCTTCACGCGGCATTTCGCTAGGTGCGACGAGATGGCAGCGTCCTGCACCCTGCCCGGCGAACAGGCGAAAGCCCCCTCAGGCGGCCGGCGCCTTGGCCACGGAGCGCACACCCGCCGCCAGCTCGCCGACCAGTTTCTCCACGGCAGGAACCGTCGCGGCCGTCGCACGCCCTTCTCCATCGAGCGAGGCGCGCACCGCCTCGACGACGGCCGAACCGACCACGACGCCGTCCGCCCCGCGCGCGATCGCGGCGGCATGCTCGCCGGTCTTCACGCCGAAGCCGACGACGACCGGAAGGTCCGTATGCGCCTTGATGCGCGCCACCGACCGGGCCACGGCGTCGAAATCTGGCGTCGCGCTGCCGGTGATGCCGGTGATCGAGACGTAGTAGACGAAGCCCGAGGTGTTGGCGAGCACCGCCGGCAGGCGGGCATCGTCCGTCGTCGGCGTGGCGAGGCGGATGAAGGACAGGCCCGCCTTCAGCGCCGGTACACAGAGCTCGTCGTCCTCCTCAGGCGGCAGGTCGACGACGATGAGGCCGTCGACGCCGGCCTCGCGCGCATCGCTCAGGAAGCGCTCAACGCCGTAGACATAGATGGGGTTGTAGTAGCCCATGAGGATGACGGGGGTGTCCGCATCCCCCGCGCGGAAGGCGCGCACCATGTCGAGCGTCTTCCGCAACGTCTGGCCGCCCTTGAGTGCCCGCTGCGAGGAGAGCTGGATGGCCGGACCATCGGCCATCGGATCGGTGAATGGCATGCCGATCTCGATGAGGTCAGCCCCTGCGCCGGGCAGCGCCTTCAGGATCGCGAGCGAGGTGTCGGCATCCGGATCGCCGGCCGTGACGAAGGTCACGAGCGCCGCGCGGCCCTCGGCGCGGCAGACGGCAAAGCGCCGGTCGATGCGGCTCATCAGAACTGTCCTCCGAGGATGTCGGCGACCTGCGGCACGTCCTTGTCGCCGCGGCCGGAGAGATTGACGACCATGAGATGATCCTGCGGCAGCTCTGGCGCCAGCTCGACCGCCTTGGCGATGGCATGGGCGGACTCGAGCGCCGGGATAATGCCCTCGAGCTTGGACAGCAGCATGAAGGCGTCCAGCGCCTCGTTGTCGGTTGCCGACAGATAGGTGACGCGCCCCGTCTCGTGCAGGAAAGCGTGCTCCGGGCCGATACCAGGGTAGTCGAGGCCGGCCGAGATGGAGTGGGCCTCGGTGATCTGCCCGTCGTCGTCCATCAGCAGATAGGTGCGGTTGCCGTGCAGGACGCCCGGCCGCCCACCGGTCAGCGAGGCAGCGTGCTGGCCGCTGGCGAGGCCGTGGCCTGCGGCCTCGACGCCGTAGATGGCGACATCCTTGTCGTCGAGGAACGGATGGAACAGGCCCATGGCATTGGAGCCGCCCCCGATGCAGGCGATGAGTGAATCCGGCAGCCGGCCTTCGGCAGCCAGCATCTGCTCCCGCGTCTCCTTGCCGATGACGGACTGGAAGTCGCGCACCATGGCCGGATAGGGATGGGGTCCGGCCACCGTCCCGATGCAGTAGTAGGTCGTGGCGACGTTCGTAACCCAGTCGCGCAGCGCCTCGTTCATGGCGTCCTTGAGCGTGCGCGCGCCGGACTGCACCGGCACGACCTTCGCGCCGAGCATGTGCATCCGGAAGACATTGGGCTTCTGCCGTTCCACGTCGACGGCGCCCATGTAGACAACGCACTCGAGGCCGAAACGTGCGCACAGCGTGGCGGTTGCGACGCCGTGCTGGCCCGCGCCCGTCTCGGCGATGATACGCTTCTTGCCCATGCGACGCGCGAGCAGGATCTGCCCCAGCACGTTGTTGACCTTGTGCGAGCCAGTGTGGTTGAGCTCCTCGCGCTTGAGATAGATCTTGGCGCCCTTGCCAGGGTTCTTGGCACGCAGGTGTTCCGTCAGCCGCTCGGCGTAGTAGAGCGGGCTCGGCCGGCCAACATAGTGCGCCAGATAGCCGTCCATCTCGGCCTGGAAGGCCGGGTCGTTCTTGGCCTCCGCGTAGGCCTTCTCGACCTCGAGGATGACGGGCATGAGCGTCTCGGCGACGAACCGTCCGCCGAACTTTCCGAAATGGCCGCGCTCGTCGGGACCCGAGCGATAGGAATTGAGCGGTTGCACAGTCACGCGACCTTAATCCTTCTCAAGTGGCGGAGCCTCGGCCCGCGCCTCGTGCGTCATTCATCGTTCCTGCGACGCGGGGGCCGGCTCGCCGTCGCGGTCCCGCCTCCCGTTGCATAAGCCAAAGCGACCGTCGGGGCCACACCCTGTCATAACCGCGCCGCGGCGACGAAGGCAGCGATCCGGCCCGCGTCCTTCTCGCCCGGCCCGCGCTCGACCCCCGAGGATACATCGACGCCGAGGAAGCCGGGCACGTCCGCAAGCCGCCGGACCGCCGCACCGACATTGTCCGGATCGAGCCCGCCGGAGAGCATGAAGGGTTTGCCGCCGGCCCCGGCGGCGAGAATGTCCCAGTCGAAGGTCACGCCGTTGCCTCCGGGCAGCGCCGCGTCCCTCGGGGGCTTGGCGTCGAACAGCAGGCGGTCCACGACCGGCGCATAGGAGACATGACGGGCGACATCCGCCGCCTCGGCCACTCCGATGGCCTTCATCACCTGCGTGCCGGCGAGCTGCCGGACGGCGGCCACCCGCTCGGGCGTCTCCTTGCCGTGGAGCTGGAACCAGTCGGGCCTGAGGTCGTCCCGGATGGCGGTGATCGCGGCGTCGTCGGCATCGACCGTGAGCGCGACGATCTCGGCGCGGCCGCGGGCCGCCACTGCGAGTGCCGCCGCCTCGTCGAGCGAGACGTGGCGCGGGCTCTTCGGGAAGAAAACGAAGCCGATCATGTCGGCGCCCGCCGCCAGCGCCGCCGCCACGGCCTCGGCGCTTTTCAACCCGCAGATCTTGACGATGGTGGACATGGCGCCTGCAAGTGGCACGGCGGCGCCGGCTTGTCCATCCGATGCCGCACGGGTTACGCGACAGCGCAGCCGGCCGGAAGGCAGCGGCTCACGCCTTCGGCAGCGCGGACCGTCCGGAGGCGCCGCGCAGTTGTTCGACCTCGCTGCGCCATCGGTCCGCCTCGCGGCGATAGCGCTTCTCGGCCTTGCGGTGCTTGCCTTGGGCGAGCCAGGCGGTGATGCCACCGATGAGGACACCCACCATCACCGCGGCGAAGATGACGATGAAGAACGGCATCGTCACGGCAAGGGCCGGCTCGGTGCGCGAGAAGGGATCGAGCGACAGCTGCACCGGTGCGCGGTTGGCCACGGCCAGAAGCACGATGACGACCGTGACCGGTGCGAGCATCGCGAACTTGATAAAGCGCTTCACCGTCACGGCTCCACTGCCCCTATGCGCTCACCCGGACCGCTGCCTTCTTTGCCGAGGTGGCGCCGCCGTTGAGGCGAAGACGCATCTCCTTGCCCGTCTTGAAGACGGGAATCCTCTTCGAGGCGACATCGACGGTCTCGCCCGTGCGGGGGTTGCGGCCGACGCGCGCGTTGCGCTGCTTGACCGAAAAGGCGCCGAACCCGCGCAATTCGACCCGGTCACCGCGTGCGAGCGCGCGGGTGATCTCCTCGAGAATCGCGTTGACGATGTTCTCGACATCGCGCTGATAGAGGTGCGGATTTTGCTCGGCAATCCGCATGACGAGCTCGGACTTGATCATATCCCCCGCCTATCCCTTTGAATTTTCAATTATTTTGAAGCGAAGGGTGCCAGACAGCGAGGAGGCCGTCAAGCCGTCCTGCTTCTTCGCGCAGCGCCGCTGCACGCAATGCATCGGCCAGCTCGCCGTAGCCGGCAAAGGCTGCCACCTGGCCGAGGAGCGACCAGAGGGACGGGCCGAGGCGCTCGCTTTCGGCCTTCCATTCGCGCACCGGCAGGTCGCCCGGCAGCTTCTTCTCCTTCTCGAGCCAGGCCACGGCCTGGCGCTGGCCGCCGAGCTCGTCGACAAGGCCGAGCTCCTTCGCCTGGCGCCCCGTGAAGATGCGCCCGTCGGACACCCGGTCAAGCGCAGCACCGGAGAGCGAGCGGCGTTCGCCAACGAGGCCCTTGAACCAGGCGAATGAATCGCGCACGACGCTCTCAAGCGCGGCCCGCGCCTCCGGCGAGGTCGGCTCGAATCCGTTGGGCGCCGCCTTGAGCGGACTCGATTTCACCTCTTCGACCTTCACACCGATGGTGTCGAGCAGGCCGGCGACATTGGGATACTGGATGAGGACGCCGATGGAGCCGACGAGCGAGGTGTCGCGCGAGACGATGCGCTCGGCTGCCATTGCGGCAATGTAGCCGCCCGAGGCGGCGAGCCCTTCGACGAGCGCGACCGTCGGCTTCTCCTGGGCGAGCTCGCGCAACGCCGTATAGAGCGCCTCGGCACCGGCCGTCGAGCCGCCGGGGCTGTCGATGCGCACGAGCACGGCGCGCACCGAGCTCGATTCCTTGACGCGCTTGATGAGATCGAGCGTGCGCTGGTCGCCGCTTATGAAGCCGCCAATGCGGATCGCGGCAATCTGATCCCGTGGGATGAGGTCCTTCCTGCCGGCCGGGTCGGTGCCGAGCCGCGCCCCCGCGGCGACCACGACGGCGACGAGCGCGAGGACGGCAAGGATGCGCCAGAAGGAGAGCTTGCGTCTCAAGCGCCGGCGATCTGCCATGATGTCTGGGTCGTATGTCATTGGCGAAGCTCGGCTCTTTGCTGATCGGAACGCGGTGGACACTAGCCCCGGCCCCGGTCACGGGCAAGGCGGGGCGTGACAAAATGCAAGCAAAGCAAAACCCGCCCGGAGGCCGGGCGGGTTCTTCGGTCAGGTCGCCTCATGGGCGCTGCGGAGCGGCAGACGAGCCCCGCAGCAGCGCGCGAAGGCTTACTTCTTCTCGTTGGCGCGCTTGAGGGCGGCGCCGAGGATGTCACCGAGCGAGGCGCCCGAATCGGTCGAGCCGTACTGGGCGATCGCCTCCTTCTCCTCCGCGACCTCAAGGGCCTTGATGGAGAGCTGGATACGACGGGCCTTGCGGTCGAACTGCACGACGCGCGCATCGACCTTCTCGCCCGGGGCGAAGCGCTCGGGGCGCTGCTCGGAGCGGTCGCGCGCCAGCTCGGCGCGGCGGATGAAGGCGGTCATGTCGGTGTCGACGATCTTCACCTCGATGCCGGAATCCTTCACCTCCAGCACCTCGCAGGTGACGACAGAGCCCTTCTTGATGTCGCCGGCGTCGGCGAAGGGGTCGCCCTCAAGCTGCTTGATGCCGAGCGAGATGCGCTCCTTCTCGACGTCAACGTCGAGAACGACGGCACGCACCACGTCGCCCTTCTTGAACTCCTCGATGACCTGCTCGCCGGGACGATTCCAGTCGAGATCCGACAGGTGGACCATGCCGTCCACATCGCCCTCGAGGCCGATGAAGAGACCGAACTCGGTCTTGTTCTTGACCTCGCCCTCGACGATCGAGCCGATCGGGAACTTCTCGGCGAAGGCATCCCACGGGTTCTGCAGGGTCTGCTTGAGACCCAGCGAGATGCGGCGCTTGACCGGGTCGACCTCAAGGATCTGCACCTCGACCTCCTGGGAGGTCGACACGATCTTGCCGGGGTGGACGTTCTTCTTCGTCCAGCTCATCTCGGAGACGTGGATGAGGCCCTCGATGCCCGGCTCGAGCTCGACGAACGCACCGTAGTCGGTGATGTTCGTCACGCGGCCCTTGAAGCGGGCGTTGACCGGGTAGCGGCTCGCAATGCCCTCCCACGGATCGGCCAGCAGCTGCTTGATGCCGAGCGAGATGCGGTGCGTCTCGTGGTTGATCTTGATGATCTTGACCTTGACGGTCTGGCCGATGGAGACGACGTCGGTCGGGTGGTTGACGCGACGCCACGCCATGTCGGTGACATGCAGCAGGCCGTCGATGCCGCCGAGGTCGACGAACGCACCGTACTCGGTGATGTTCTTGACGACACCCTCGACGACCTGACCTTCCTCGAGGTTGGCCACGAGCTCGGAGCGGGCCTCGGCACGCGTCTCCTCGAGCACCGTACGGCGCGAGACGACGATGTTGCCGCGGCGGCGGTCCATCTTGAGGATCTGGAACGGCTGCGGCACACCCATGAGCGGGGTGACGTCGCGCACCGGGCGGATGTCGACCTGCGAACGCGGCAGGAAGGCCACGGCACCGTCGAGGTCGACGGTGTAGCCGCCCTTGACCTGGTTGAAGATGATGCCGGTGACCTTCTCGTTGGCCTCGAAGGCCTTCTCGAGCTTGACCCAGCTCTCTTCGCGGCGCGCCTTGTCGCGCGAGATGACGGCTTCACCGAGCGCATTCTCGATGCGCTCCAGGTAAACCTCGACCTCGTCGCCCACCTGGAGCGACTGGTCCCGACCCGGACCGACGAATTCCTTGAGAGGGACACGGCCTTCGGTCTTCAGGCCGATATCGATGACGGCGACGTCCTTCTCGATGGCAACGACGCGGCCCTTGACGACCGTCCCCTCGACGGGTTCGGACTGCGCAAAGGACTCTTCGAGAAGCGCCGCGAAATCTTCACGGGACGGGGCCTGGTGAGCGGATACGGACATTCGGTCTCCTAACGCCTGTTCAAGGCGGACAACGCCGGCGGCTGGTGTTGCATTACGCTCCCTGTCGCCGGCCGCCTGAAATGCCGAACATTCCACGCGGTAGTGGCCGCCCGTCTGCACCTTGCGTTCCGGGCGGCCGTGCCGGCGTCTTCAAAACCGGCGACGGAGAGCGTCTGATCACGTCGGGGAGCGGGGTCTTGCGGCACGAAGCCCATTACCAAATGGCAACTCCGCCGCACACAGGATGCAGCGCCCCACCGAACGGAGGTGTCATAACGAAAACGCGTCTTTTCCACAAGCGGAAACGGGCGGAGCAACAGGCAAAAGCTGCCGCTCAGCGCCGCACGAACGTGAGATACATCGGCGAGCGGCCCTCGCGCAGGGCCTTGGCCTCATAGCGGGTGCCGGGCCAGCCCGCCCAGGGACGGCGCCAGTCGTCGGCCCGCTCGGCCTGCCAGTCGAAGAGACCGCTGCGCGCGACGCGTGCCAGCGTCCAGGCGGCATAGTCGTCGATGTCGGTGGCGAAGCGCAGCTCCGCACCGGGCCGCATGATGCGGGCGAGTGCGGCGAGGGTTTCCAGACCGATGAAGCGGCGCTTGCGGTGGCGGCGCTTCGGCCACGGGTCCGGATAGAGCACGAAGACGCGCCCGATGGAGCCCGCGGGCAGGCGCGGCAGGACGCGCACCGCATCGTCGTCCCAGACGCGCAGGTTGGAAACGCCGTGCTCCTCAACCCCGGCAAGGAGCTTCGCCATGCCGTTGACGAAGGGCTCGCAGCCGATGAAACCGACGTCAGGGTTCTCGCGAGCCCGGGCGAGCAGGTGCTCGCCGCCGCCGAAGCCGATCTCGAGCCAGATGTCGCTGACCGGATGCGGAAAGAGGCCGGGAAGGTCGAGCGGATCCGCCCCCGCGGGCAGGCGCAGGCGCGGCAGCACCTCGGCTATCAGGCGGGCATGGTTGTCGCGCAGCCTGTGGCCCTTGCGGCGCCCGTAGAAGGCGCCGCCCCTGTCCTGCTCCGCAACCATGCCCGTCGTCCGTTTGTCCGCCTCAGCGAAGTGCGCTGCGGATGGCGTCAACGAGATCGGTACGCTCCCAGGAGAAGCCGCCGTCCGCGTCAGGGGTGCGGCCGAAGTGGCCGTAGGCGGCCGTGCGGGCGTAGATTGGCCGGTTGAGGCCGAGATGCTGGCGAATACCGCGCGGCGACAGGTCCATCACCTCGGCGAGCACGCGCTCGAGGCGCGCCTCCTCCACCTCGCCCGTGCCGTGCAGGTCGACGTAGAGCGACAGCGGCTTGGACACGCCGATGGCATAGGAGAGCTGGATGGTGCAGCGCTGGGCGAGGCCCGCGGCCACGACATTCTTGGCGAGGTAGCGCGCTGCATAGGCAGCCGACCGGTCCACCTTGGTCGGATCCTTGCCGGAGAAGGCGCCGCCACCGTGCGGAGCTGCACCGCCGTAGGTGTCGACGATGATCTTGCGGCCCGTCAGGCCGCAGTCGCCATCCGGACCGCCGATGACGAACTTGCCGGTCGGATTGACGTGCCAGACGGTCTGGTTGTCGATCCAGCCCTCGGGTAGCGACTTGCGCACGTAGGGCTCGACGATCGAGCGGATGTCGTTGGACGTCAGTTCCCTGCCGTTATGGTGCTCGATGTGCTGGGTCGAGACCACGATCTGGGTGACACCGACCGGCTTGCCGTCGGCGTAGCGCACCGTCACCTGGCTCTTGGCGTCCGGGCCGAGCAGGCCGGTCTCGCCGGACTTGCGGGCGGCGCTGAGCGTCTTGAGGATCTCGTGGGCATAGTAGATCGGCGCGGGCATCAGCGCGGGCGTCTCGCGGCAGGCGTAGCCGAACATGATGCCCTGGTCACCCGCCCCCTCGTCCTTGTTGCCGGAGGCGTCCACGCCCTGCGCGATGTGCGCCGACTGGGCGTGCAGGTAGACGTCGATCTTGGCCGTCTCCCAGTGGAAGCCGTCCTGCTCGTAGCCGATGTCCTTGATGGCGAGGCGTGCGAGATGGGCAACGTATTCGTTCGTGATGTCGGACGGGCCGCGCACCTCGCCGGCGATGACAACGCGATTGGTGGTCGCCAGGGTCTCGCAGGCAACGCGCGCCTCCGGCATGGCGCTGAGATAGGCATCGACGACCGTGTCGGAGATCCGGTCGCAAACCTTGTCAGGATGGCCTTCCGACACGGATTCGCTGGTGAAGAGATAGTCCGAACGCGCCACGTTCCCGATCCTTTCGTCCCACGTGAAGGCGACCTAGCCCAAAGGGCGAGGTTTTGTGACAGCCCCGGCGCGCAGGGTCAAGATGGAATGACGGACGTGTTCGATAGAGCGAACGGGGAGGGACTCAGCCCTCCTCGCCCTCCAAGTCGGCAAGCGCGACCACGAGGTCGACGATCCGCCGGCGCACCTTTGCGTCCTTGATGCGGATGAAGGCCTTGGTGAGCTGCACGCCCTCATTCGTCGACAGGAAGTCGGACACATAGCTCGAGGACGGCGCCTCGGCGAAACCGCCGCTCGGCACACCATCGGCCGTCGGGGCGCCGTCGAAGAAAAATTCCACCGGCACGCCGAGCACCTTGGCGATCTGCTGCAACCGGCTCGCACCGATGCGGTTGGTGCCCTTCTCGTACTTCTGCACCTGCTGGAAGGTGAGGCCGAGGGATTCGCCGAGTTTTTCCTGGCTCATGCCGATGAACATGCGTCGCATGCGCACCCGGCTCCCGACGTGCTTGTCGATCGGATTAGGGACCTTCTTGACGCTCGCAGGCGTTGTTTTCATCGTCTTCCCATCCGTTCGTCGCGATCCGTCCGGCCACCTCGCCGTGCGACCATTGCGCCGACGGCGGCACTCAATGTGAGAAACCAGAATATCACATCCCCCGATCTTGCATAAATCGTGGCTGGCAGGGCTTCAGGCAAGGAGGCGTCGAGGACGCCTTCGGCCCCGAGCGGCAGTGAGGCGACGAGCCGGCCGTAGCCGTCGACGACCGCCGAGATACCCGTGTTCGCCGCCCGGACGAGGGGGATGCCCTGCTCTATGCTGCGCAGCCGGGCCTGCGCTATGTGCTGGTAGGGACCGGGCGTCTTGCCGAACCAGGCATCGTTCGTGACGTTGACGAATACGCCCGGGCGCGTCCCGTCCTGCGGCAACACCTCACCCGGAAATATCGCCTCGTAGCAGATCAGTCCAGCGACGGGCGGCAGGCCGGGCACGGGCAGCAGTGTCCGCTCCCGCCCTGCCTCGAAGCCGCCGGGCGCATGCACGAACTGGCGCAGGCCAAGGCGGCGCAGCAGCCCGTCGAGCGGCAGATATTCGCCGAAGGGCACGAGGTGCACCTTGTCGTATATGCCGGTGATGCGGCCTTCGTCGTCGACGACCTGGATAGCGTTGAAGAAGCGCAGGCTCGTCTCGCCGGGCAGCGGTTCCATGGCGCGCGCCGCGCCGGTAACGAGCACGGCTCCGGGCGGCAGCAGCGCCGCGATGGCGCCGAGGGCATCCGGGTCGCGCGCGAGGAGGAAGGGAAAGGCACTCTCCGGCCAGACGAGATGCGTGACACCGTCCATACCTGCCGGCCCGTCGGCAGGGCCGTTCTCGCTGAGCGCGAGATAGTGGTTGAGGATCGCCTCCCGATTCTCCGGCCGGAACTTGGCATCCTGCGGCAGGTTGGGCTGCATGATCCGCAGCACCACACCCGGCACGGTCGGCGAGGGCGCAGAGGGCACGCGCCAGAGGCCATAGCCCGCCATGGCCGCGAGAACCGCGAGTCCTGCGGCGCTTGGCCCCAGCCGGCGCCAGCGCCCGCCCTCATCCGCAAGCGTTGCCGGAGCCGCGAAAGCGGCTGCCGCGAGGACCGTGAGGCCGTAGAGCCCGACAAGGGCGGCGGCCTGCGCCAGGTACAGCTCCTGCCCAAGCGCCAGGCCAAGGCTGTTCCACGGAAAACCCGTGAGGATATGGCCCCGCAGCCATTCGGCCGTGGCAAGACCTGCCGCGAAGGCGAGGATCCGCGCCGGGCCGGGGGACCACAGAAGTCGCGCGACGCCGAAGCCGAAAGCAGGGAAGAAGGCGAGGCCGGCGGGCAGGCCGAGCACGCCGAGCGGCAGCGCCCAGGCGAATTCCTCTGCCTCTACCAGGAAGGCGGCGCCGAGCCACCAGAGGCCGGCGAGGAAATAGCCGAAGCCGAACCACCAGCCGATGGCCGCGGCTGCCAGCGCCGTGCGCATGGGCGTGCGCCCGCCGGCGCCGTCGATGAGCCAGACGGCGACCGGCAGGCTGAGGGCTAGGACAGGCCAGAGCCCGAAGGGGGGCATGGCTAGGGCGCCGACCGCCCCCGCGACGAAGGCAGCAACGCGCCGTCGCCAACCCCAGGACAGGACGACGGCGCGCGCAAAGTCAGCGAGCGTCAAGCGGCGGCTCCCGGCGTCTGGTCCTCGAGCGTGTCGGGCGCCGCGTGCGCTGTTCCGGCCGCGGGAGGCATCGTCGCGGGTGTGTCGGCCTCCGCCCTGCGGCCGGCGCGGCGCGCCGGCGCCAGCCCGGCCTTGACCTTGTGGATGCGGATCTTCTTCAGCCGGCGGGGATCCGCATCGAGAACCTCGAACTCGAGGCTGTCTGGCCCCGACACCAGCTCGCCGCGCACCGGCACGCGGCCGGCCAGCGTGACAATGAGGCCGCCGAGCGTATCGACCTCCTCGGCAATGTCCGCGTCGGCGAGCTCGACGCCGAGCTCCTCCGAGACGTCCTCGAGGCTGGTACGCGCGTCGACGATCCAGCGGCCCTCGCCGTCGGCCACGATCTGCGCCGCCTCCTCGTCGTCGTGCTCGTCCTCAATGTCGCCGACGATCATCTCCACGATGTCTTCCATGGAGACGAGGCCGTCGGTGCCGCCATACTCGTCGATGACGAGGGCCATGTGTGTGCGGGAAGTCTGCATCTTCACGAGCAGGTCCATCGCCGGCATGGACGGCGGCACGAAGAGCACGGGGCGCAGGATGTTGGCGCCCGAGAGCGGGGCCTCGAGATCGACCCCGATCCGCATGGCCTCGGCCTGCACTTCCGCCGACGCGTCGCTGCGGCCGCGGCCCGGGCTGCGGCGCAGGCGCTCGCGGCCCGCCGTCTCGGCGCGCGCCGCGATGTAGTCGACGAAGTCCCGGATGTGAACCATGCCGAGCGGCTCGTCGAGATTCTCGCCGTAAACGGGAATCCGCGAATGGCCGGCGGTGCGGAACAGGTGCAGAACGGTCGCCAGCGTGGCGGAGGCCTGCACGGCAACGATGTCGGCGCGCGGCACCATCACGTCATTGACGCGCAACTCGCGCAGCGACAGGACATTCTTGAGAAGGGAACGCTCGATCGGCGTGAACTCGCCGCCGGGCAGATTGGTGTCGAGCGCATCCGCGAGATCCTCGCGGATTGAGGGGCCGGGCTTCAGCCTGAGGCCCGTGAGGAGCCGGTCTATCCAGCTTTCGTGCTCGCCGTCTCGCCCATGGGAGGCGGACCTTGCTTCCTCGCTCGAACTTCGATCCTCGCTCATCGTCCTTCTTGGCTCCAGGAGCATGAGCGCCAGGGCCGGGGGCCCTCCTTCGAGGCGCTTCATGCACAGACATACACGCGGGGCCGGTCTTCCCGCCCCCGTTCACTCGCCCGGCACCGCACCGGCGTAGGGATCGGCGATGCCGAGCCCCGCCAGGATGCGGACCTCGAGACCTTCCATCTCCTCGGCCTCGACGTCGGTCTCGTGATCATAACCGAGAAGATGCAACATCCCATGCACGACGAGATGGGAAAGGTGGTCGGCAAGGGCCTTGCCCTCCTCGTCCGCCTCCCGCCTCGTCGTCTCGAAGGCGATGATGACATCGCCAATATGGGGCGCCGAGGCCAGCTGTTCAGGGGCGCAGGCGGGAAAGGACAGCACGTTCGTCGGCTTGTCCTTGCCGCGCCAGCGGGCGTTGAGCGCACGCACTGTCTCGTCGTCGGAAAGGACGATGCTCACCTCGGCGCCTGGTGCGACGGGGCGCCCGCCCGCATCGAGCGCCGCCTGCGCCGCGCGCGCCACGAGCACGTCCGCGCCGGCAAGCTCGTCCCAGCCCTCGCTCTCGACGGCAATGTCGATGTTGGCGCCGCTCACCTTCAGCTCCCCCGGCCGGCCTCTTCATAGGCCTTGACGATGCGGCGCACGAGATCGTGCCGCACCACGTCCTCCTCCTTGAAGGTGATGCGGCCGATCCCCTCGACGCCGTCGAGGATGCGCACGGCCTCGACGAGGCCGGACATCTGCCCCGGCGGCAGGTCGATCTGCGAGGGATCGCCCGTCACGATCATGCGCGAGCCTTCGCCGAGACGGGTCAGGAACATCTTCATCTGCATGGAGGTGCAGTTCTGCGCCTCGTCGAGCAGGATGGCGGCATTGGTGAGCGTGCGCCCGCGCATGAAGGCGAGCGGCGCGATCTCGATGACGCCGGTGGACAGGCCCCGCTCCACGTGGCGCGCCTCCATGAAGTCATAGAGCGCGTCGTAGACGGGCCTGAGATACGGATCGACCTTCTCGCGCATGTCGCCGGGCAGGAAGCCGAGGCGCTCACCCGCCTCCACCGCCGGGCGCGAGAGGATGAGCCGCTCGACCACGCCCTGCTCGAGGAGCGAGACGGCATGGCCCACGGCAAGCCACGTCTTGCCGGTGCCGGCCGGACCCTCGGCAAAGACGAGCTCGCAGCGCCGCAGGAGACGCAGGTAGGCGTCCTGCGCCGCGTTGCGCGCCCTGACGGCGCCGCGCTTGCGGGTCGCGATCTGCTCGAAGGTCGACCGCTGCTGCGCGTCGTCCGACGGCGGGAAGAGCGAACCCTGGCGGGCGCTCTCGGCAATGGCGCCGTCGACATCACCGATGGAGACGATCTCGCCCGCGCGCGCCCGCTCGTAGAGGCTCTGCAGCACGCGGCGCGCCTGCTCGGCCGCCTCGCTCGAGCCGCGGATGACGATGTGGTTGCCGTTGGCGTTGGCGAGCACGCCGAGCCGTCGCTCCAGATGGGCGAGGTTCTGGTCGTACTGGCCGGCCACGACGCTGGCGAGCCGGTTGTCGTCGAAGGCGATCTTGATCTCCGGGGCATCGCGGACACCGCCAAAGGCCTGCGACTTGTCCTTCTGACGCTGCGGCAGACCATCGTCTGGCTTCAAGCTCGTTCTCCTCGCGTCCTAGGCTGCGCTTGCCCTTTCCTCGGGCGGGCGGGCGGCGAGCCGGCCGAACAGGCTGTTGGGAGCCATCTCGACGATCTCGACCGGCACGATGTCGCCAATGGCCAGATCCGCGGCCTCGAGCTGCACCGCCTGCAGGTAGGGCGACTTGCCGGCGAGCTGGCCGGGATGGCGGCCAGGCCGCTCGATGAGGACGTCGACCGTGCGCCCGACGGTCGCGGCGTTGAAGGCGCGCCGGCTCTCGTCGAGAGCCGCCTGCAGGCGCGCGAGCCGCTCGGCCTTGACGGGCTCGGGCACCTGCTCCTCCATGTCCGCCGCCGGCGTGCCGGGGCGCGGGCTGTACTTGAAGGAATAGGCGCTGGCGAAGCCGACGTCGGCAACGAGGCGCATCGTGTCCTCGAAGTCGGCGTCGCTCTCGCCGGGAAATCCCACGATGAAGTCGGACGACAGCGCGATGTCCGGTCGCGCTTTGCGCACGGCGTCGATGATGCGCCGGTAGTCGTCGGCGCTGTGGCGGCGGTTCATGGCGGCGAGGATCCGGTCGGAACCGGCCTGCACCGGCAGATGGAGATAGGGCATCAGCGCAGGCAGGTCGCGATGGGCGGCGATCAGCGTCTCGTCCATGTCGCGCGGATGGCTCGTCGTGTAGCGCAGGCGCGCGATGCCCGGCACCTCGGCGAGGCGGTGCAACAGCATGCCGAGCGTCCAGTCGCGCCCGTCCGGGCCCTCACCGTGATAGGCGTTGACGTTCTGGCCGATGATGGTGATCTCGCGCACGCCCGCATCCGCCAGCCGCTCAGCCTCGGCGAGGATCTTGGCGACGGGGCGGGAGACCTCGGCGCCGCGCGTGTAGGGCACGACGCAGAAGGTGCAGAACTTGTCGCAGCCCTCCTGCACGGTGAGGAAGGCGGAGACACCGCGGGCGCGGATTTTCTCCCGCGCCGGGGCCGGCAGATGGTCGAACTTGTCCTCGGCCGGGAACTCCGTGTCGACGACGCCGGGCCGCACGCTCGCCTCGGCGAGCAGCTCGGGCAGGCGGTGATAGCTCTGCGGGCCCACCACGAGGTCGACCACCGGCGCGCGGCGCACGATCTCGCCGCCCTCGGCCTGGGCCACGCAGCCAGCGACGACGATCTGCGTCTGACGCCCCTTGGCCGCGCGCTCCTTCTTCATCTCGCGCAGGCGGCCGAGTTCCGAATAGACCTTTTCGGCGGCCTTCTCGCGGATGTGGCAGGTGTTGAGGATGACGAGATCGGCCTCCTCGGCCGTTCCGGCCTCAACGTAGCCCCTGGCTGCCAGGGCGTCCGCCATGCGCTCGGCATCGTAGACGTTCATCTGACAGCCGTAGGATTTGACGAAAACCTTCTTCACTGCCTGTCTGCCACCCGCTTTTGACTCTTGCGCCGGGTCGTCCGCCGCTTTCCCTGTTTAAGGCTTCTCGCCTTCCGAGAGAATAGGCAAGGCAAGATGGCGCGGGAATGACGCGCCCCGCGCCTCAGGGGCCGGCCGCCCGCGCTGCCCGCGTCGCGGCCCTCACCACCTCTTCCGCCCACCGCGTGGCCTGCTTGCGGTCGCTCTCGCCGTTGAAGGGAATGGGCTCGCCCCAGGTGATGCGCACGTCGAGCGGCGCCCCGGAGAGGACCGCAGCAAGATGCGGCGCCAGCTCCATGTCCCCGTGCCAGGCGATCCCGGGCCGGTCGCTGCGACTGAGCGGCAGGCCCTGGCGGCCGACGTAGGTGATGGCGAGGGGCCTCAGCACGATTTCCGATGGTGCATCTGCATCGGCCACGGCCTCGCGGGCCGCGCCGACGAGGGCGGAGCGGAAAGGCAGGATGCGCAGGCCATCCCCGGTTGTGCCCTCCGCAAAGAGCACCATGACGTCACCCCGCCGCAGCCGGCGCGCCACCTCGACGTTGGTGGTCGCGGTGGCCTTGCGACGCGTGCGGTCGATGAAGACCGTGCGCTGCAGGCGCGCAAGCAGGCCGACGATGGGCCAGCTGTTCACCTCCGCCTTGGCGATGAAAGAGAGCGGCGTCAGCGTCGAGATGACGGGAATGTCGAGCCAGGAGACGTGGTTGGCGAGGATGAGGGTCGCCTCGCGCCCGTTGGGCGGCGTGCCCTCCACCTTGATGCGGATGCCGAGCACCCGGCAGACAAAGCGATGGTAGAGGAGCGGAATGATGCGCGCGGCGCGGCTGTCGAGCCTGACCGCGAGTGCCTGCAGCGGAATGCCGATCAGCGTCGCCGGCACGATGAGCGACAGACGCAGGATACCCCGCAGCGACAGCATGCCGTTCAGTCCGACTCGTCCTCGAGCGGCACGGCATAGAGCTCGAGTCGGTGGTGCACCAGGCGGTAACCGAGACGCCGGGCGATCTCGGCCTGCAGCCGCTCGATCTCTTCGGAGTGGAACTCGATCACGTCGCCGGTATTCATGTCGATGAGATGGTCGTGGTGCTCCTTCGGGGCGCGCTCGTAGCGCGCACGGCCGTCTCCGAACTGGTGACGCTCGATGATGCCCTGGTCCTCGAAGAGCTTGACGGTGCGGTAGACGGTCGACAACGAGATGCGCTCGTCGACGGCCGCCGCACGCCGGTGCAGCTCCACGACGTCAGGATGGTCGGTGGCGTCGCCGAGCACCTTGGCAATGACGCGACGCGGCCCGGTCATCCGCATCCCGCGAGCGACGCAGGCGCGTTCAATGGCGTTCCCCTGCAATCTGCGCTTCACCCCCGCCAAGCAGCCCGTCTCCCTTTCCTCGTCATGCTGATCTTATAGGAAGCCGGACGGCGCGCGTCCATGCCGCCCGGCAACCGGGCTCACAGCAGGTCGCGCGCCATGACGATCGCCGTCGCAGTGCTGCCATCGGCCTTGCGATAATAGCCCTGCCGGCGGCCGATCTCCTCGAAGCCAAAGCCGCGGTAGAGCGCCAGGGCCGCGGCGTTCTCGGCCTCCACCTCAAGAAAGACGCGCCGGGCACCGCGTGCGGCGAGCGAGCCGAGATGGTGGGCGAGCAACCTGCGGCCTAGCCCCCGGCCGCGCCGCGCCTTCGCCACAGCGATTGTGAGGATCTCCGCCTCGTCGGCAGCGACTCGCGACAGGGCGAAGCCGTCGAGCGTACGTCCGTCCGGCGCGAGGATGCCGTCGCCAACGCTTTTGCCTGCAGCGATGAGCCGCTCGAATTCCCCCGCCTCCCAGCCGCGGGCGAAGGAGGCGGCATGAATGGCCGCAACGGTCGTCGCATCGGCCGGCGCCAGCGGCCTGACGGCGGCCGCTGGCGGGCTGGACGAGGCGCGGCTTAGCCAGCGGTCGAAGATCATGGCGGGCCGATTATCACCGGAGGCTCAGCGTCGGGGAATGCGCATGTGCTCCTGCGGCTTGGCGTCGGGCGCGCGCAGGTAGACGGGCTTGGGCAGCGCCGTCGCAGGGTCGGCGGCCATGCCGAGCCGCGCCACCCAGGCAATGTGCGGGGCGATCTCGGCATCGGCGATCTTGGCGTCGACGCCGAGATTGCGCAGCTCGTTGCCGAGAATCGCTGCGCCAGAGCCGGCGATGGTCATGGGCCCGGAGCCGATGACGCGGGCGGCATCGCGCACCGAGACGTGGCGAGCCGGCACGATGGTGCGGCCGCCCGCTGCGATGCACTGGAAGTAGAGGTGGCCGTGGCGGGCATCGATGGCCGCAGCGTTGAGGCGATTGCCGCCCGCTGCAACGAGCGGCGCCAGGAAGGCCGACAGGGTGGTGACGCCGACCACAGGCACGCCGGCCGCAAGCCCGATGGCGCGAGCCGCCGAGATCCCGACACGCAGGCCCGTGAAGCTGCCGGGACCGACCGTGACCGCCACACGGTCGAGCGATTCGAAACCGCCCGGCACGGCTGCCATGACGCGCTCGATGAGCGGCAGCAGCGCCTCGGCATGGCCGCGGTCGAGCACCAGGGTCTCTTCCGCAACAACCGTGCTGCCGTCGAGAACGCAGGCGGAACAGGCGCCGAGCGCCGTGTCGATGCCGAGAACGCGCAACTGAAGTCTCCCTCGCTGGCACGTCCTCTAGATCGGCGTGCGCGGCGCTGGCAACCGTTTTTCACGCCCTTGCTGGAGCCTTGCCGGCTCCTCAGACGGCCTCGACCTCACGCACGTCGGGCAGGAAGTGCTGCAGGAGATTCTGGATGCCGTGCTTGAGCGTCGCCGTCGAGGAGGGGCACCCCGAGCACGAGCCCTTCATGGCGAGATAGACCACCCCGTCGCGATAGCCGCGGAAGGTGATGTCGCCGCCATCGCCGGCGACCGCCGGGCGCACGCGCGTCTCGAGCAGCTCCTTGATGGTCTCGACCGTCGCGGCATCCTCTTCGGCGAAAAACTCGTCGGCATCGTCCGTGTCGACGGTGGCGTTCTCGCGCAGGAGCGGAGCACCCGACATGAAGTGCTCCATGATGGCACCGAGGATGGCGGGCTTCAGGTGCTGCCACTCGCCGCTCGCCTTCGTCACGGTGATGAAGTCGTAGCCGAAGAAGACGGCAGCCACGCCATCGATGGCGAACAGCCGCTCGGCGAGCGGCGAGCGCGAGGCGTCCTCGCCGGCCCGCAGGTCGAGCGTGCCCTCGGGCAGGACGACGCGCCCTGGCAGGAACTTCAGGGTCGCCGGGTTAGGCGTGGCTTCGGTCTGGATGAACATTCGGGTCTCTCCTCACGCGTCCGGGTCAAGAACCGGCGGTGACAAATGCTGCCGCTGTCGGATCGTACCTAGAACGATTCCAACAGCGAATACACCTTTCAATGTGGCGGTTCTTTTGTCCCGCGCAAGGCTTCTGCGCGGGACCGCTCAGGCGAGCGCGTCGATTTCCTCGTCGGTGAGGTGGCCCGGCACGATGGCGACTGGGATGGGAAAGCTCGACGCCGCCTTGCCCGCCATCATCGAGACAAGGGGCCCCGGCCCTTCCGAGCCCGTGCCAGCCGCGAGCACGAGGAGGGCGATGTCCTCGTCCTCCTCGATGTGGCGGACGATCTCCTCGGACTTGTTGCCGACGCGCACGACGCGCTCCGGCTCGAGCCCGGCGATGTCGCGCACGCGGGCGCTCGCATTGTCGAGAAGGCTGTTCGCCTCCTCCTCCGCCTCGGCCTGCATGAGCTCGCCGACACCGAGCCAGTGCTGGTACTCGCCGGGCGGGACGATGCTGAGCAGCGTCACCGTGACGCCGGTGCGCGCCGCCCGCCGGGCGGCGAAGTAGATGGCCCGGTCGCATTCGGGCGTGTCGTCGACCACCACCAGGAACTTGGCGCGATGGCCTGCTTCATAGGATCGCCGCCGCTTGCCGGTCATCGACCACCGCCTCGTGTCCGCCGCTGTCGTCCGATGCTGCCAAGCAGTGCGGCGAGGATCAACTGTTACGCGCGGAACGAATGAAGCCGACGATGTCGTAAACCGCGTCGAGCGTCTCGCGCGCGATGACGCGCGCCCGCTCCGCGCCACGGCCAAGCACGTCGTCGATGTAGCCGGGATCGGCGATGAGGCGCTTCATCTCGGCGCCGATCGGGCCCATCTTCTCCACGGCGAGGTCGACGAGGGCGCTCTTGAAGGAAGAGAACTGGGCGCCGCCGAACTCGCGCAGCACGTCCGCCTTCTCCACCCCCTTGAGCGCCGCGAAGATGCCGACGAGGTTGGCCGCCTCGGGACGGTTGGCGAGCCCCGCCTCCTCGCTCGGCAGCGGTTCCGGGTCGGTCTTGGCCTTGCGGATCTTCTGGGCGATGGTGTCGGCATCGTCCGTGAGGTTGATGCGCGAATAGTCGGAGGGGTCCGACTTCGACATCTTCTTGGAGCCGTCGCGCAGCGACATGATGCGCATGGCCGGGCCCTGGATCAATGGCTCGGTCAGCGGGAAGAAGGCATCGCCGTATCCATGCTCGGCGATGGACGCGGCATAGTCGTTGTTGAACTTCTGTGCCACGTCGCGCGTCAGCTCGAGGTGCTGCTTCTGGTCCTCACCGACGGGAACGTGTGTGGCGCGGTAGGCGAGGATGTCCGCCGCCATCAGCGTGGGATAGGCGTAGAGCCCGACCGAGGCGTTCTCGCGGTTCTTGCCGGCCTTCTCCTTGAACTGCGTCATGCGGTTGAGCCAGCCGATGCGGGCGATGCAGTTGAAAACCCAGGCGAGCTCGGCGTGCTCCGACACCTGGCTCTGGTTGAAGACGATGTGCCGCTCCGGGTCGATGCCCGCCGCAAGGAAGGCCGCCGTCACCTCGCGGGTCTGTCGCCGCAGCTCCTTGGGATCCTGCGGCACGGTGATGGCGTGCATGTCCACGACGCAGTAGATGCAGTCGTACTTCTCCTGCAGCGGCACGAAGCGCGAGATGGCGCCGAGATAGTTGCCGAGATGGAGGTTGCCCGTCGGCTGTACCCCGGAAAACACCCGTTCCTTGAAAACCGCCATTGCCTGCTCCCTGACACGAGGCGCGGCCTTATCGCAACGCCAGACGCTTTCTGCAAGATGGGCAAATGGCTCACTGGCGCAGGAACCGCCGTGGATCGGCGCCAAGGACGAGGCAAAGGATGCCGTACAGTCCGAGACCGGCGAGGCAGATGGCGCCGAGGGTGACCATGCCCGCAAGGCTGCCAGTGCCGGGAGCCAGCCAGCCTCCCGCCCATGTCGCAAGGCCGGCCACGGCCACTGCCATGAGGGCGCTCGCCAGCGCGAGCCGCAGGATGCGCCCCCACTCGAGCCGCGTCGCGGCCCGCCGCACGGCTGGCGAGAGGAGAAGGAGCGCCGCATTCGCCACGAGCCCGGCAGACATGGCGAGCGAGACGCCGGTGGCACCGGGCTGGCCACCCAGGAGAAGCCCCGCGCCCAGGGTGGCGACGATGCCGCCGAGCGTGGCGACGACGGGCACCCGCATCTCGCCCTCGGCAAAGGCCGCCTGCATGAAGACGCGCGCCAGCGCCGCCGCCGGCAGGCCGACGGCGAGAGCCTTCAGCGCGCCCGCCGTCATGGCCGCGTCCCCGGCGGTAAAGGCGCCGCGCACGAACAGCACCGCCGCCATCGGCTCGGCGAGGACGAGAAATGCCGCCGCCGCCGGCAGCGACAGGGCGAGCGCCGCCTCTCCCGCACGGGCGACCATGGCCAGGCGCGCATCCGTCCCGGCCGAACGGGCAACGACCTCGGGCAGGACAACCATGCCGGCCGCGAGCGACACGAAGGAAAGCGGCAACTGGACAAGTCGCTCGGCGTAGTAGAACCAGGACACCGCCGAAGGTATGGCCGAGGCGAGCTGGGTTGCCGCGACGGCGATGAGCTGCGGGGCGGCGTTGGCCACCAGGGCCGGGCCGCTCAGCGCGAAGAGCCATCCCATGTCCGGGCTCCAGCGTGGCCGGGCAAGACCCGGCCATACCGGGCGGCAGGCCGCCATAACGGCACCGAGCTGGACAAGGCCGGAGAGGCCGACGCCGCACGCGAGCCAGATCGCCGCCCGGGCCTCATCCAGCGCAAGGCCGGCAAGCACGGCGAGGAAAGCGAGGAGCACGCCATTGGCCGCCACCGACACCGCGGCGACGGCGGCAAAGCGCCGCCGGGCTGACAGCAGGGCCGTCAGGAGCGCAGCGACCAGCGAAAGGCCAATGAAGGGCGCGCAGAGGCGCAGGTATGACGCGGCGAGCACCAGGCGCTCGTCCTCGCCCGCATAGCCGGCCGCCAGCAGCATGACGACGAACGGCGCGAAAAGTATGACCGCCGCGACGACGGCGGCGCCGAAAAGGGCCGTCGCGACGATCGATTCGGCAGCGAAACGGGATGCCGCCACCGCGCTCTTCTCGCTCTCGATGCGGGCGAGCAGCGGCACGAAAGCCCCGTTGAGCCCGCCATCGGCGAGGACGCGGCGAACGAGGTTCGGCACCCGGAAGGCGACGAGGAAGGCATCGGCCACCGGGCCGGCGCCGAGGACGGCGGCGATGGCGACGTCCCGCACGAAGCCGAGGATGCGCGAGCCGGCCGCGCCGAGGCCGACGAGCAGCCCTGCGCGGGGCAGCCGGGAGGTCGCTTCGCCCTGCGCGACGCTCACCGTCGCGGCCCGCGCTCGATCGATTCGGTTCCGAACCGATCAGAGGATAAAGCGGCTGAGGTCAGCATTCTGGGCGAGCTCCCCGACTTCACGGCGCACGTAGTCGCCGTCGATCGTCACCCTCTCGCCGCTGCGGTCGGGCGCCGTGAAGGAGATGTCGTCCAGCACCCGCTCGATGACGGTCTGCAGTCGGCGGGCACCGATGTTCTCGACGGTCCGGTTCACCTCGACGGCGATGTGGGCGATGGCGTCGATTGCATCGTCTGTGAAGACAAGTTCCACGCCCTCGGTCGCCATCATGGCGACCGCCTGCTTGATGAGGCTCGCCTCCGTTTCCGTCAGGATGCGCCGGAAGTCGGCCTCATCGAGCGACGACAGCTCGACACGGATGGGCAGGCGACCCTGCAGCTCCGGCAGCAGGTCCGAGGGCTTCGCCACGTGGAAGGCGCCCGAGGCGATAAACAGGATGTGGTCGGTTTTCACTGCACCGTGCTTGGTCGAGACCGTCGTGCCCTCGATAAGAGGCAGGAGGTCACGCTGCACGCCCTCGCGCGAGACGTCGGCGCCGCCGCGGCCCTCGCGGGCGCAGATCTTGTCAATCTCGTCGAGGAAGACGATGCCGTTGTTCTCGACCTCGCGGATGGCCTCCTGCACGATCTGGTCCTGGTCGATGAGCTTGTCGCTTTCCTCCGCCACCAGAGGCTCGTAGGCGTCGCGCACGGTCATGCGCCGGGGCTTGGTGCGGGTGCCAAAGCCCTTGCCGAAGATGTCCCCGAGGGAGATGGCGCCGACGGAGGCGCCGGGCATGCCGGGCAGCTCGAACATGGGCAGTCCGGTGCTCTGCACCTGCAGCTCGATCTCGATCTCCTTGTCGTCGAGCTCTCCCGCCCGCAGCTTGCGGCGGAAGGCATCGCGCGTTGCCTGGCTGGCGGTGGTCCCGACCAGGGCGTCGAGCACCCGTTCTTCGGCGGCAAGCTGGGCCTTGGCCTGCACGTCCTTGCGCCGCGCCTGCCTGACGAGGGCGATGCCGACCTCGAGCAGGTCGCGCACGATCTGCTCGACGTCGCGACCGACATAGCCGACCTCGGTGAACTTGGTGGCCTCGACCTTGAGGAAGGGCGCATTGGCGAGCCGCGCAAGGCGGCGCGAGATTTCCGTCTTGCCGCAGCCGGTGGGGCCGATCATGAGGATGTTCTTGGGCAGCACCTCCTCGCGCAGCGGGCCCTGGAGCTGCTGGCGCCGCCAGCGGTTGCGCAGTGCGATGGCCACGGCGCGCTTGGCCTCCCTCTGCCCGACGATGTAGCGGTCGAGCTCGGAAACGATCTCGCGGGGAGAAAAGTTCGTCATTGCTGTCCTCGTTGCGCCGCGCCGTCGCGGCCCATGAGCGGCCCGCGGCCGAACGCCGTGTTTCTGTCCTGCGGCGGCCGAACGTTCACCTTCTTACCGACCCGCTCGGCTGCCGCCTCGGTGCCGGACATGCCTCAGGCGTTCTCCAGCGTTTCGATCACGATGTTGCCGTTGGTGTAGACGCAGATGTCGGCCGCGATGGCGAGCGAGCGGCGCACGATCTCCTCGGCGTCGTGGGGACTGTCAGCGAGCGCGCGGGCCGCCGCCAGCGCATAGTTGCCGCCCGAGCCGATGGCCATGATGGACGCCCCGTGGATCGCCTCCGGCTCCAGCACGTCGCCCGTGCCCGAGAGCAGGAGGCCGATATTCTTGTCCGCCACCAGCATCATCGCCTCGAGGCGGCGCAGGTAGCGGTCGGTGCGCCAGTCCTTGGCAAGCTCGACGCAGGCGCGCATCAGCTGGCCCGGAAACTGGTCGAGCTTGGCCTCCAGCCGCTCGAAGAGGGTGAAGGCATCCGCCGTCGCGCCGGCGAAGCCGCCGATGACCGAGCCCTTGGCGAGACGGCGGACCTTGCGGGCATTGCCCTTGATCACCGTCTGGCCGAGGCTCACCTGACCGTCGCCGCCGATCACGGTGCGCCCGTCCTTGCGGACCATGAGGATGGTCGTCGCGTGAAACTGCCCGTCCGCCGCTGTCTGCATCAAGCTCACCATTTTCTCGTGCCGGGTTCCGGCCGATCATCCTGCAACGTCGCCTTCATGTAGGCGTTTTTCGCCCGTCGGCCAACGCCAGCCGCGACACATGGACTGGTGACAAGCCGGCGCACGAAGCGCAGGGTGGCGCCGCGCGACGTCGCTTGCTAGAAGGCGTGCGCCGCGCCAGCGGCTCTGATGGAGATGAGTATTCACATGCGCACCGCCAGCGTATCGCGCCGCACGAGCGAGACGGACGTTTCGGTGAAACTTGCCCTCGACGGCACGGGCAAGGCCGAGATCGCGACCGGGGTCGGCTTTCTGGACCACATGCTCGACCTGCTCGCGCGCCATGCGCTCTTCGACCTCTCCATCTCCGTCAAGGGCGACACGCATGTCGACGACCACCACACGGTGGAGGACAGCGCCATCGCCCTCGGCCAGGCCTTCGCGCAGGCCCTCGGCGACAAGCGCGGCATCGCGCGCTATGCGGACGTCCACCTGCCCATGGACGAGACGCTGACGCGCGTCGCGCTCGATATCTCGGGCCGGCCGTTCCTCGTCTTCCGCACCACCTTCGCCCGCGACAAGATCGGCACCTTCGACACGGAGCTGGTGCGGGAGTGGTTCCAGGCCTTCGCCATGAACGCCGGCATCACGCTGCACGTGGAGACGCTCTACGGCGAGAATCAGCACCATATCGCCGAGAGCTGCTTCAAGGGCCTCGCCCGCGCGCTGCGCCGGGCGGTGGCGGTCGATCCGCGCGAGGAGGGCCGTGTGCCCTCGACCAAGGGATCCCTGTAGAGGACGCCATGGCGGTCTATACATTACACGTGCCGGCGGGCGCGAAACCGGGCGATGCCCGCGCGCTCGAGGAGGCGGTCGTCGTCAAGGACGGCATCGCCTGGTGGGCGCTCGTCTTCCCGCTTCTCTGGTTCCTTTGGAACCGGCTGTGGCTCGGCGCCCTCACCGCCTTTTCGGCCATGGTCTTCGTCACCCTCGCGGAGCGCGTCTTCAACCTCTCGCCGGGGGCAACCATGCTGCTCGGCCTCCTGTTCGTGCTGCTTCTCGCGCTCGAGGCCAACGGCTTCCGGCGCCGGGCGCTGGAGCGTCGCGGCTTCTCCATGGTCGATGCGGTCGTTGCCGACAGTCTCGAGAGCGCGGAGGCGCGTGCCTTCGCCCGCTGGCTGTCGCGGGAGACGCCGACGCCGGCACCACGCAGTCCCCTCGCTGTCCCCGCGGCCATGCCGTTCCCGGCACGCGAGGTGCCGGTCATCGGCCTCTTTCCCGAGACGGAGCGCAGGCCATGAGCGTGGCGCCGACCATCGCCATCATCGACTATGGCTCCGGCAACCTGCATTCGGCGCATAAGGCCTTCGAGCGCGCCGCCCGGGAAGCCGGCAGTGACGCGAGCGTGATCGTCACCGACGACCCCGAGCGGGTCCGCCGGGCCGAGCGCATCGTGCTGCCCGGCGTCGGCGCCTTTGCCGACTGCCGCCGCGGGCTCGATGCCGTGCCCGGCATGGTCGAGGCGCTCGAGGAGACGGTGCGCGGCCGCGGCCGCCCTTTCCTCGGCATCTGCGTCGGCATGCAGCTTCTCGCCACGCGCGGCCTCGAATACGAGACGACCGACGGGCTCAACTGGATCGGCGGTGATGTCGCGCCGATTGCGCCGGCCGATCCCTCGCTCAAGATCCCGCACATGGGCTGGAACACGCTCGAGGTGCGGCGTGCCCATCCGCTTCTTTCCGGCATCCCGACGGGACCGGACGGCTGGCACGCCTATTTCGTCCATTCCTACGCGCTGTCCCCGACGAACACGGACGATCTCGTCGCGGTGACCGACTATGGCGGCCCGGTGACGGCCATCGTCGCTCGCGACAATATCGCCGGCACGCAGTTTCACCCGGAGAAGAGCCAGAAGCTCGGTCTCGCCCTCATCCAGAACTTCATCGGTTGGCGTCCGTGATCCTGTTTCCCGCTATTGATCTCAAGGAAGGCCGGTGCGTGCGCCTCGTCCAGGGCGACATGGACAAGGCCACCGTCTTCAACGACGACCCTGCCGACCAGGCAGCGCGTTTTGCGGAGCAGGGCTTCGAGTGGCTGCATGTGGTCGACCTCGACGGCGCCTTCGCCGGCCGGCCGATGAACGCCGCGGCGGTCGACGCCATCCTCGCGCGTGTTTCGCTGCCGGTGCAGCTCGGCGGCGGCATCCGCGACCTGCGCACCGTGGAAGCCTGGCTCGAGAAGGGTGTCCGCCGCGTCATCATCGGCACGGCTGCCGTGCGGGATCCCGACTTCGTGCGCGAGGCGGCCCGGCGTCATCCCGGTGCGGTCGCCGTGGGCATCGACGCGCGTGACGGGCGCGTGGCGGTGGAAGGCTGGGCACAGACCTCGGAAATGACGGCGGAGGACCTAGGCCGCCGCTTCGAGGATGCTGGCGTTGCCGCCATTATCTACACGGACATCGCGCGCGACGGCATCCTCACCGGGCTCAACATCGAGGCGACGCTGCGGCTCGCCGAGGCGGTGTCGATCCCCGTGATCGCCTCGGGCGGCCTTGCCTCGATCGAGGACGTGCGGCGGCTGCTCGCGCCCGACTGTGCGAAGATCGCCGGCGCCATCAGCGGTCGGGCCCTCTACGACGGACGGCTCGATCCGGCCGAGGCCCAGGCGCTGATCCGCGCGGCCCGTGCATCCGGAGCGGTTTGATGCTCAAGATCCGCGTCATCCCCTGCCTCGATGTCAAGGACGGTCGCGTCGTCAAGGGCGTGAAGTTCCTGGACCTGCGCGACGCGGGCGACCCTGTGGAATGCGCCATCGCCTACGACGCGGCAGGCGCGGACGAGCTGTGCTTCCTCGACATCACGGCGAGCCACGAGAACCGCGGCATCCTTCTAGACGTGGTGCAGCGGACGGCGGAAGCCTGCTTCATGCCGCTCACCGTCGGCGGCGGCGTGCGCACCGTGGATGATATCCGCGCCCTGCTGCTCGCCGGCGCCGACAAGGTGTCGATCAACACGGCCGCGGTGAAGAATCGCAGCTTCGTGAAGGAAGCGGCGGAGAAGTTCGGCGACCAGTGCATTGTCGTCGCCATCGACGCCAAGAGCACGGGTCCCGGCCGCTGGGAGATCTTCACCCACGGCGGACGCAATGCCACCGGCATCGACGCCGTCGCCTATGCACGCGAGGTCGTTTCGCTCGGCGCCGGCGAACTGCTCGTCACCTCCATGGACAAGGACGGCACGCGCTCGGGCTATGATCTCGCCCTGATGCGCGCCATTGCGGACGCTGTGCCCGTGCCCGTCATCGCCTCGGGCGGAGTCGGCACCCTGGACGACCTCGTGGCGGGCGTGCGCGAGGGCCATGCGAGCGCGGTGCTTGCGGCCTCCATCTTCCATTTCGGCCAGCACAGCGTCGGCGAGGCCAAGCGCCACATGGCCGCAGCCGGCCTGCCCATGCGCCTCGACACCTGAGCCGGAGGGCCCGCCATGAGCGGCACTGTTCCAAGCGCCTTCTCCCTCGACGACCTCGCCCGCATCGTGGCCGAGCGTGCCAAGGCGAGCCCGGACGAATCCTATACCGCCAGGCTTGTCAGCGAGGGACAGGGACGGGCGGCCAAGAAGCTGGGCGAGGAAGCGGTCGAGACCGTGATCGCCGCCATTGAGGGCGACAGGAAACAGCTCGTCGCGGAGGCTGCCGACCTGCTCTATCATCTGTTGGTCGTACTTCATGCCGGCGGCGTGCCGTTGCAGGATGTGCTGCAGGAACTGGCGCGCCGCACCGCACAATCGGGCCTTGCGGAGAAGGCGTCCCGGCAGAAGTAGGGACCGCCGGCCTTGCCGGACGGGAGACGCACATGGACAAGCCCGTGGCTGGCCTTGCGCCGCTGGAAGACAACCTCTCGCCCTACCGCGTCTTCACGCGCGAGGAATGGGCAAGGCTGCGCGCCGACACGCCGTTGACGCTCACCGCCGAGGAGGTGGTGCGCCTGCAATCGCTCAACGATCCGATCTCGCTGGCCGAGGTCGCTGCCATCTACCTGCCCCTGTCGCGCTTGCTGTCGCTCTATGTGGCTGCGACTCAAGGGCTTTTTCGCGCAACCCAGCGGTTCCTCTTGGCCGAGGAGGAAGCGAAGGTGCCCTATATCATCGGCATCGCCGGCTCGGTCGCGGCCGGCAAGTCGACGACGGCGCGTGTGCTGCAGGCCCTTCTCGCCCGCTGGCCGAACACGCCCAAGGTCGACCTCGTGACGACCGACGGCTTCCTCTTGCCCAACGCCGAGCTCACGCGCCTCAACCTCATGGAGCGCAAGGGCTTTCCCGAGAGCTACGACACCCAGGCGCTGCTGCGCTTTCTCGCCGACATCAAGGCCGGCAAGCGCAATGTCTCGGCGCCGGTCTATTCGCACCTCATCTATGACGTGGTGCCCGGCGAGCGGGTGATCATCGACCGGCCGGACATCCTCATCGTCGAGGGGCTCAACGTGCTGCAGCCGGCCCGCCTGCCGCGCGACGGCAAGGCCATTCCATTCGTCTCGGACTATTTCGACTTCTCGATCTATGTCGATGCGGACGAGGAGCTGCTGCACAAGTGGTACGTGCGGCGGTTCATGCGCCTGCGCGAGACCGCCTTCCGCGATCCGAAATCCTACTTCCGCAAGTATGCGGACGTAAGCGAGGAGGAGGCACTGGCCACCGCCGAACGGTTGTGGACGCGGATCAACCTCGTCAACCTGCGCGAGAACATCGTGCCGACGCGCCAGCGCTCCAGTCTCATCCTGCGCAAGGGCGAGGATCACCGCATCGAGGAAGTGGCGCTGAGGCGGCTCTAGCAGCCGGGCGGATGCGCCCGGCCTTCCGTTTCACGTGAATCAGCCCGTTTGCCGGCCATCCCGCCGCCACCAGCTCCGCCGGCGCCTGTAGGACGGGGCTCAGTCCACCAGCAGGCCGTTCTCGATCGCCATGTCCTTCAGGCTGCGCTGCGGACGGGCGCCGAGATGCTGGATGACCTCAGCCGCGGCGAGCGCGCCGAGACGGGCGCAGGTACGGTAATCGTAGGCACGGGCGAGACCGAAGAGGAAACCTGCGGCGAACAGATCTCCGGCGCCGGTCGTGTCGACCACCCTGTCGACAGGGAAAGCCGGCACCGCCGCCGTCTCTTCCCGCTCGACAACGAGGCAGCCCTTTTCCGAGCGCGTGACGATGCCGAGCGTGCCCTCGCGCCGGAAGGCGGCGACCGCCGTGTCGAAATCGGCGGTCTGGTAGAGGCTCTTCAGCTCGTGCTCGTTGGCGAAGACGATGTCGACCTTCCCGTTGCGGATCAGGCCCAGGAACTCGTCGCGATAGCGGTCGACACAGAAGGAATCGGACAGCGTGATGGCGACGCGGCCTTCGGCGGCGTGGGCGATGTCGGCCGCCTTGACGAAGGCTTCCTTGGCGGCTGGCGGATCCCACAGATAGCCCTCGAGATAGACAATGCCCGAGGCTTCCACCGTCTCGCGCTCGATGTCGGCCGGCGTGAGGTTCTGGCAGGCGCCGAGATAGGTGTTCATTGTACGCTCGCCGTCCGGCGTCACCAGGATCATGCTGCGCGCCGTGGCCGGGCCGTCGACGGCCGGCGCCGTCGGGAAGTGGATGCCGAGCGCCCGGATGTCGTGCGTGAAGCGCCCGCCGAGCTCGTCGGTCCTGACCTTGCCGATGAAGGCGCCGCGCCCGCCGAAGGAGGCGAGCCCGGCTACCGTGTTCGCCGCGCAGCCGCCCGAGACGATCACCGCCGGGCCCATGGCCTGGTAGAGAGCCTCCGCCCGCGGCTCGTCGACCAGGATCATCGCGCCTTTTTGCACATTCTGGCTGATGAGGAAGGCCTCGTCCGTATGGGCGATGATGTCGACGATGGCATTGCCGATGCCGAGCACGTCGTAGCGATGTTTGGACATGGGAGCCTTTCGGAAAGAGCCGGGAACCGGGCTCCGCTTTGCCTTCTCGGCGACGGGCGGTCAAGCCGCCGGACCTGACCTGCGCCTGCGGGCCGCATCGAGAACGGCGTCAATGGCGCCGATCTCCTCCTCGTTCAAGTGGGCGATCTCTCCAGCCAGACGGTTGGCGACAGCCGTGGCACGAGGCGACAGACCGGTGGTGTCGATGACGCAGCGCGGTGCCGAGAGCTCGGCGAGCCGCTGCAACTCGTCCGCCTCGTCCCAGATCACGTTGAAATACTGGATGATGGCCTGCAGCAGCGGCCAGCTCGGCCGGCCCCGCTTGCCGTGCTCGAGTGCCGAGAGATAGGCGCTGGAGACGCCAAGCGCCTCGGCCATCTGCTTGAGCGTCACCCCCCGCTCTGCCCTCATGGCCCGCACGCGCTCGCCAAAGGGGGTCATGGCATGCCTCCCGGGGTCTTGCGCCGTCGCAGGCGGACATAGAGGGCGCCAGCGCCACCGTGGGCGCGGCCCGCCTCCTCGAATCCCAGCACGACAAAGCGCAGGTCGGGCAGGGACAGCCACTGTGGCACGAGACGTCGCAGCACGCCGCGCTCACCGCCGAAAAGGTCTGGCGGCTGCGCTCCGCCGCCGCCCTTGCCGGTGACGACGATGACGAGCTGGCTGCCTCGGGCCTGCTCGCGCAGCAGGAAGGCCCGAAGCGCCGCATGCGCCTCGCTCTGGCGCAGGCCGTGCAGGTCGATCTTCGCATCCACGGTACGGGTGCCGCGGTTGAGCGCCTGGCGCAGGCGTCGCTCCAGCGGGGCGAGCGGCAGCGTCTTGGCCTTGAGACCGCGGCCGCCGGGCCCTGTCTCTCCAGTGCGCAGTGCCATCGTTGCTGTCGCCGCCTCCGCCGGCGGCGGGGGCGGCGGTTTCGGCGGCTCGGCCACAGGCAGGGAGCGGCCGGGCAGGGGCTTCACGTCCCGCAGCACATGCCGCCAGAGGAACAGTTCGGCCTCGTTGAGCTCACGCCGACGGCGACTGCTCATGGCCGCGCCCCTCCCTCGAGGGGAAGGCTGTCCTTCGGCAGCAGCACGACGAAAGCGGAGGGAGCGTGGCGCACGACGCCGGCCGCCTTGCCCGCCGCCGCCCCGCTGCCGAAGAAGATATCGGCCCGCGCCGGCCCCCGGATCGCGGCGCCCGTATCCTGCGCGATGAACAGGCGACGCATCGGCCGCAGCGTCTCGCTGTCTGGCTCCGGAAGCTCGGCTTCCAGCCAGATCGGCAGGCCGTAGGGCCAGAGCGTACGGTCAACGGCGAGGCTGCGGCAGGGAACAAGCTGCGTCATGCCTGCGCCGAGCGGCCCGGCGGCAGGATCAAGTTCGTCCGCCCGGCGAAAGAAGATGTAGGAACGGTTCTCGCGCATCAGCCGGCGGCCGGCCTCCGGGTTGGCCCTCAGCCAGGTAACGAGCGCCGGCGCCGTCATCTGCTCCGGCGGAATGCCCGTTTCCGCCACGACGAGCTTGCCCAGCGGCGAATAGGGATGGCCGTTGCGTCCGGCGTAGGCGACGCGCACCACGTCCTTCGGGCCGGGGCCGATCCGCACCCGCGCCGAACCCTGGACGTGGACGAAGAAAGCGTCGACCCAGTCGAGATAGACGAGCGGGCGCGCCCGCTCGCCGAGGGCACCGTCCTCGATCGCGGCGCGGTCGTGATAGGGGACGAGTCCATCCAGCGTGCGGCGAGCGGCCGTAAGGCCGGCAAGTTGGGCCGGGACAGCGCGCTCATCGAGCGGCACAAGGTCGTCGGGAAGAGCCAGAAGCGGCGTCGAGAAGCGCTCGGTGGGTTGCAGCGAGCCCTGCACTTCCGGCTCGAAATAGCCGGTAAGGAAGCCCTCTCCGCCCCGCGGCTCGACCCGGTAGGGAACGAAATGGGCTTCGAAGAAGGCCCGTGCCTCGGCATCGTCCGGTGCGGCAGGCAGACGCAGCGCCGCCGCACAGGCCGGTGCGAGGGCGTCGACCGGAAATCCCGTCGCCTGCCGGGCGGCGGTCTCTGCCAGGACGTCGCACGAGCGACGAAAGGCGGCGAACGCCAGTGCCTGCCGGTCGGTTCGCCAGCCGGTCAGATCGGCATAGGAGCGTTCGACGAGGCGCGCGGAACCGAGCACGTTCGGCCCGGCGACGGCGCCTCCTGCCGGGGCAGCGAGGGCGGCAAGGACGGGCAGCAACCGTCCGGCAGCCACGACGAGCCGGGATACGGTGCGTACCCCAGAGGCAAGGACACGGTTCGCTGACAGGCGACCAGGGCTCATTGCCCCGATTCAGTTGCGACAAGCAGCCAGTTGGGGTCACGCGCGCCGAGAGTGCGCGAGAAGGTCCAGACATCGACGACGTCGGCCACGGTTTCGGGGTCGCCGTCGATAACCTTGCCGTCCTTGTCGCGCGTGGCCGTGATGAGCTTCGACAGGAAGCGCACCGTGATCTGGGCCGCCTTGCCGCGCACCTCCACCTGCTCGACCTTGGCATCGTCGATGGAGACGAAAGTGGTCTCGACCTTCTCGCCACGCGTCTCGCGGTCGGCAATGGCCTTCTCGAACCCCTCATAGACGTCGCGAGACAGCAGCCCCTTGAGCGTCTTGCGATCGCCGGCGGCGAAGCTGGTGACGATCATTTCGTAGGCGAGGCGCGCACCTTCCAGGAACTTGCGGGCATCGAACTGCGGTTCGACAGCGGCAATAGCATCGAAACCGCGCGCGGTGGCCGAGCCCTCTTCCGCCACGCCGGCCCAGCGATCCGGCCGCGTCTGGGCGCCGACCTCGGTCACGCCCCCGCGGTCGTTGGCCGCGCCGGGAAGGCGCACCACGTTATCCTCCCCGGTCGGCTTCGCCTGTTCGCGGCGAGCGAAGGGGTCGTGCGGCGGACGCTCGTTGCCGGTTCGCTGGCCGAGGACGGAACGCAGCCGCCAGATGACGAATACGGCCAGGGCGAGAAAGACAATCGTCGTGATGTCGAAAGTGTCCTGCATGGCCTCTCTGTCGTTTCAAGCCCTGGGCAAGCCCCGCCTACCCGTTCGTCCAGCGTCCGTACGAAAATGATAATCACCTTCGCATATGGGGGCGAGCGCTCCTAACATCCACCCCGCGTGCGGACAAGTCCGCGACCGCCAGCGTGAGTTGCCTTGTTTGCCATGGGCTTCCGTGCTAGCCCGCACAGGCTCAACAAAACGGTCGTCCTGACGCAGAGTGCGAGCATCCGGTTCTGTCCGCCGGGGTCGTCCCTTCGGGCGGGTCCACGGAGGGCCCGGCTACTGTGAACCGATCACGACCCCGAGACAACGATCATTCCTCCCGGAGGACTTTCGACATGACCGATACCCCCACGAACGGCGCGGCGAACGCTGACACGATGCCGTCGCTGAACGCCCTTGCACAGTTCATCAAGGATCTCTCCTTCGAGAATCCGAACGCTCCGCGCTCGCTCGCGCCCCAGCCGCAGAGCCCGGAGATCTCCATCCAGGTCAATGTCGGCGCCAACCAGCTCTCCGAGACGGATTTCGAGGTGACGCTGAAGCTCGAGGGCAAGGCCCAGATCGGCCAGGACGTGCTGTTCGTCTTCGACCTGACCTATGGCGGCGTCTTCCGCGTGCGCAACATTCCGAAGGACCAGCTCCACCCGGTCGTCATGATCGAGTGCCCGCGGCTGCTCTTTCCCTTTGCCCGGCAGATCGTGGCCGACGCGGTGCGCAACGGCGGCTTCCCGCCCCTGTTCATCGACCCGATCGATTTTGCCGCGCTCTATCGTCAGAAGCTCACGGAGCTGCAGTCTGCCCAGCAGCAGACGGTATCCTGACGAAAGCAGGCGGCGCGCTCAACCCGCGCGCCGCCGTCGCGTTCCCTATTCCGCATCCGGGCGGATATACTCTCGCCACAGCGCGTTCTCGCCAAACTCGGCAATGAAGGCAGCATGGGCCGCCCTTTCGGCATCGGTGATCGCCGGCGGAAGGGCGACGGGTCGCTGAAGCGCTTCCCCGACGCGCCGACTGGCAGCCTGCGTGGAGACCGCGAGAGTCGGGACGGTCTCCGTGACGCCGAAGCCGAGGTCGGCCTGCTTGCCACCGATCAGCTCGATATAGACCTCTGCCAGGATCTCGGCGTCGAGCAGGGCGCCGTGCTTGGTGCGCCGCGAATTGTCGATGCCATAGCGGGCGCATAGGGCATCAAGGGTGTTCGAGGCGCCTGGATGCTTGCGCCGGGCCATGGAGAGCGTGTCAATGACGTTCTCCGGCGGCACGCGCGGCAGACCGACGCGGCTGAGCTCCATGTCAATGAAGCCGATGTCGAACGCCGCATTGTGGATCACGAGCTTGGCGTCGGCAATGAAGGCATAGAACTCCTGCGCGATTTCCTCGAAGGTGGGCTTGTCCGCCAGGAACTCGTCAGACAGGCCATGCACCTCGAAGGCGCCGCGCGACACCGGCCTCTGGGGATTGATGTAGACGTGATAGTGGCGGCCCGTCGGAATGTGGTTCAGCAGCTCGACGCAGCCGATCTCGACGATGCGGTCGCCCTTGAGGGCATCGACGCCAGTCGTTTCCGTATCGAGGACGATCTCCCTCAGCATGTCGTTCCTTCCTGCGACAGGGCGCGACCGGGACGCCCGGCGAGCGCCCTTACGATAGACGCGACCTGCACCTCCGCGGCAGCAAAGCCACGGCCGGTATCCACCAGAAAATGCGCCCGGCGCCGCTTCTCGGCATCCGGCATCTGTTTCACGTGAATCAGGGCGAAGCGCTCCTCAGTCATGCCCGGGCGAGCCATCACCCGGGCCTTCTGGATGGCCGGATCGGCCGTGACGACGAGCACCGCGTCGCAGCGCCGTTCCCCGCCCGTCTCGAAAAGCAGAGGGATGTCGAGCACCGCAAGCGGGATTCCCGCCTGCCGGCAGGACACAAGAAAGCGCTCCTCCTCCCGGCGGACCAGGGGGTGAACGATGGCCTCCAGCCGTCGCAGCGCCTCCGGCTTGCCGAGCACGGCTGCAGCCAGCTTCTGCCGGTCCACGCCATTCTCGCCGGTGGTGCCGGGAAAGGCCGCTTCCACGGCCGCGACGGCTTCATGACGGTAGAGGCGATGCACGGCGGCATCGGCATCGTGGACGGGCACGCCGAGCCGACGGAACATGGCAGCCGTCGTCGACTTGCCCATGCCGATCGATCCGGTCAGGCCGAGAACGAACGTCACGCCACTGCCCGTTCGATGTCCTGGACGATGATGGACCGCAGCTCCTCCGTCACGGCGGGCGTGCGGCCGAACCACCGGGCGAAGCCCGGCACGGCCTGATGCAGCAGCATGCCGAGCCCGTCGACAGTTGCCAGGCCGCGCGCCTTGGCAGCGGCAAGAAGGCCCGTCGTCAGCGGTGTATAGACGATGTCGTGCACGAGGGCCGTTTCCGGCAACGGTGAGAGGTCAATAACGAGCGGCGGCTGGCCGGACATGCCGAGCGAGGTCGTGTTCACGAGGATGTCCGTTTCCTTGAGGGCCGCGCCGACCCCGTCCCAGCCACGCGGTTTCACGGCCCGGCCAAACGCCGCCTCGAGGGCACGGCTGCGCGCCTCGCTGCGATTGACGAGATGGATAGTCGAGAAGCCGCGCGCGAGCAGGCCGTAGATCACGGCCCTTGCGGCTCCGCCTGCGCCCAGCACCGTGGCCGTTCGGCCCTGCCTGTCCCAGCCCGGAGCGCGCTCGTCGAGGTTGGCGAGAAAACCCGTCACATCCGTATTGTCGGCATGGAGCGCCCCATCCTCGAACCAGAGCGTGTTGGCCGCGCCCAAAGCCCGAGCCGTCTCGCTGACGACGTCGGCGAGACCGAGCACCGCCTCCTTGTGCGGCACCGTGACGTTGGCGCCGACATAGCCGCGCTCCCGCAGCGAGCTGACGAAGACCGCAAGATTTTCCGGCCGCACATCCTCCCGCGTGTAATCCCCCGCAAGGCCGAGCTGCCGCAGCCAGAAACCATGCACCATCGGCGAGCGCGAGTGCGCCACGGGATGACCAATGATGCAGGCCTTGGGGATGGAACGGGCGGAATCGGTCATCGCGCGAGGGCTCCAATCGTGCGCAGCCCCTCAAGAAGGGGCATGAGCGGCAGGCCGAGGATGGTGAAATGGTCGCCGTCTATCCGCTCGAAGAGGTGGATGCCGAGCCCCTCGAGCTGATAGCCGCCAACGCTGCCGAGCGCATCGCGACCGGCAAGCGCCAGATAACGCCGGATGAAGGCTTCCGACAACGGCCGCATGGTGAGGCGCGCTTCGGCCGCGGCCGAAAAGAGGATTGCGCCATCCCGCGCGATGGCGCAGGCGCTGCAGAGCGTGTGGGTGGTACCGGCGAGCCGGGCGAGCTGGTGCGCGGCGTCATCCGTATCACGCGGCTTCGACAGGCGCGAGCCATCGGCAAGAGCGAGCGTCTGGTCGGCGCCGACAACGAGCCGGCCCGGCCGGCGGCGGCTGACATCGAGCGCCTTCTCACAGGCGAGGAGCACGGCAGCGTCGGCCGGCGTTGCCCCGGCCCCCAGCTTCTCCGCCTCGATCCTCCGCTCGTCGATGGATGGCGCCTCGATCTCCGGCGGAAGGCCAGCTGCGGTGAGCAGCTGGCGGCGGATCGAACTCGTCGACGCGAGAACAAGCGGTTGCGGATCGAGCCAGAGAGCTTCCGAATCGCCCTGCATGCCGTCCTTCCCTGGATCAGATCGCGATAAACTTCATGCGATGCACCTTGTAGAGGTCGATGATCGCGGCAGCGGTCTCCTCGATGGACCGGCGGGTCACGTCGATCATCGGCCATTGGTGGCGGGCGAAGAGCCGTCGCGACTGGGCAATCTCCTCTGCCACGCTGTCCCGGTCGACATAGGGCGAGTCCTCGTCTGCATTGAGGCTGAGCAGGCGATTCTGACGAATCTGCACGATGCGCTCAGGGCTCGCGACGAGGCCGACGATAAGGGGCTTCTTCGCGTTCAGCAGGCTCTCGGGAAGGGGAATGCCCGGCACGAGAGGAATATTGGCGGTCTTGATGCCACGATTGGCAAGGTAGATCGAGGTTGGTGTCTTCGAGGTGCGGCTGACACCGACGAGCACGACGTCGGCCTCCTCGAGGTCGTCCGCCATCTGCCCGTCGTCGTGCAGCAGCGTGTAGTTCATGGCGTCGATGCGCTTGAAATACTCGCTGTTGAGGACGTGCTGGGCGCCGGGCCGGGCCGCCTGCGCCGCCCCGAGATAGGACTGGAACAGGTTGAGCACCGGCGAAAGCACGGACAGACACGGGCAGCCGCTGGCGGCACAGGCCGCTTCCAGCCGCTCGGCGAACTCGGATTCGACCATCGTGTAGAGAACGACACCGGGAGCGGCGTCAATCTCCTCGATAACCCTCTCCAGCTGCGCGCGCGAGCGGACGAGCGGGTAGATGTGCTCGATGGCCGAGACGCCTTCGTACTGCGCGGCCGCCGCACGCGCGACCGCGATGAGGGTTTCGCCGGTGGCGTCCGAAACGAGGTGAAGATGGAAGAAGTTGCGTCCCAAGGCACGAGCTCCGGCAAGGCAGCGACGGCGGCCCCGGTTTGCCTCTGTCGGCGGGTTTGCCGCCAGACCCTGGGGACCGGGAGTCGAGGAATGTGGACAAGCCCGCTTCCGGGTAACCGCTGCGGGGGGCACTCTGGCGCGTGTCGCCGACACGATCAACAGGCCTGCCGCTGTGGGAGTATCGCACGCCACTGATCCAGCCCGTGGGGATGGATCAGGGAGCGGGGCTGATCGCCGGTGCGTTAACGGATCGGAAAGGTTAAGAAATCGTTAAACTTCCCGCACCGCACTCGAAAACCGGTGCTCGCCGTGCGACCATCGGCAGCGGACGAGCATGCTGGGGACGGATTGTGGATCCTGGAGAGGCACGCTAATCCGCTGCCCAACAGGAAAAACAGGAAAGTTCCTTTCAATCATTCTTTCTTTCTCGGCAGAGGGTGCACAGTGGAGCCTGCAACGACGAAGCCTCCGCTTCTCAACGTCATCGATGGCAAGCCGAGCGAGCGCCCTCCGGTCTGGCTCATGCGGCAGGCAGGTCGCTATTTGCCGGAATACAGGGCGGTTCGGGCAAAGGCAGGTTCCTTCCTCGATCTCTGCTACAATCCCGATCTCGCCACCGAGGTGACGTTGCAGCCGATACGGCGCTTCGGCTTCGATGCGGCCATTCTCTTCAGCGACATTCTCGTCATTCCCCACGCGCTTGGGCAGGACGTGACCTTCGCCGAGGGGGAGGGGCCGAAGTTGCGGCCTGTTGCCGACAGTGCGGCGCTCGGAGCGCTGACGCCGGCCCTTGATCTCGATCGCCTGGCGCCGGTTCTTGAGACGGTGAAGCGGGTGCGCAGCGCGCTGCCGGTCGAGACGGCGCTTCTCGGTTTCTGCGGTGCGCCGTGGACGGTGGCGAGCTACATGATCGCGGGCAAGAGCACGCCCGATCAGGCGCCCGCCCGCCTCTTGGCCTACAGGGATGAAGCCCTCTTTGCAGCGCTCATCGAGCGGCTGGTGGATGCGTCCGTCTCCTATCTCGTGGCGCAGCTCGATGCCGGAGCGGATGCCGTCCAGATCTTCGAGAGCTTCGCCGGGGCCCTGCCGCCGGCGCTGTTCGACCGCTGGTCGCTGGAGCCGATCAGCCGCATCGCGGCTGGCGTGCGCGCGAGGCGTCCGGATGCGCGGATCCTCGTTTTTCCGCGCGGTGCGGCCCAGCGGCTCGAGGTGCTGGCACAGGCCGGCATCGCCGATGTGGTCGGTCTCGACTGGTCGGTGGATCCGGCCTGGGCGCGGGAGCATGTCCAGACCCATGTGTGCGTGCAGGGCAACCTTGATCCGCTGGCGCTGGTCGCCGGTGGGCGTCAGCTGGACGAGGCTGTGGACCGGATCATTAAGGCCTTTTCCGGCCGGCCGCACATCTTCAACCTTGGTCACGGCATCCTGCCGGAGACGCCGATCGCCCATGTCGAGCAGATGCTGCGCCGGCTGAGGGGCGCTTGAGAGAGGACGGAAGCGCAGGAGCAGGACGGGACAATGGCGCTCTACGACTGGATCAAGGCACTGCACATCCTCGCCGTTATCTCGTGGATGGCGGGCATGCTCTATCTGCCGCGGCTGTTCGTCTACCACACGGGAGCCGCGCCGGGGTCCGAGACCTCGGAGACCTTCAAGGTCATGGAGCGCAGGCTGCTCAAGGCCATCATCAACCCGGCGATGATCGTGACGTGGCTGGCCGGGCTCTATCTCGCCTACGAGGGCGGCTGGTTCCGGGCGGGCTGGTTCCACGGCAAGTTCGCGCTCGTCATCCTCCTGTCCGCCGTCCACGGGGTTCTGGTGCGGCGCCTGAAGGAGTTTGCGGCCGATAGCAACACGCGCCCGGCCCGCTACTACCGCATCCTCAACGAGGTGCCGACCGTGCTGATGATCGGCATCGTCCTTCTCGTGGTGTTGAAGCCCTTCTGATCCATTTCCGCGGGCGGGGGGTTGAGCGGGAAAGGAAAAGGCGTTATTTGCATCGAGCCTTCCCAACGATCAGGCTGGCGTCGTCGCAGCTCGTCTGCAAGGTCTGCGCGATCCTGAGAGGTGGCCCCCGCCGTGGATGTGCCGCCCTAGCCTGAGTTTCCCACCTGCCTGTCTGCCTTTTCCGGCACCCATAACCATCAAACAGAGAGTCCCCGATGCGGGAGATCAAACTTCAGGATCTGAAGTCGAAGTCGCCGACCGAACTGCTGGCCTTTGCCGAGGAGCTCCAGGTCGAAAACGCGAGCACGATGCGCAAGCAGGAGCTCATGTTTGCCATCCTCAAGCAGCTCGCGGCGAGCGATACGGAAATCATCGGCGAAGGTGTCGTCGAAGTGCTGCAGGATGGCTTCGGATTCCTGCGTTCGTCTGACTCCAACTATCTGCCCGGTCCGGACGACATCTACGTCTCGCCGTCGCAGATCCGTCGTTTCGGCCTGCGTACGGGTGACACCGTCGAGGGCCCCATCCGCAGCCCCAAGGAAGGCGAGCGGTATTTCGCCCTGCTCAAGGTCAACAGCATCAATTTCGAGGATCCGGAGAAGATCCGGCACAAGGTTCATTTTGACAACCTGACGCCGCTCTATCCGGACGAGCGCCTGAAGCTCGAGATCGAGGATCCGACGCGGAAGGACTTCTCCTCGCGCGTCATCGACATCGTGGCGCCCATCGGCAAGGGCCAGCGTGGTCTCATCGTCGCGCCGCCGCGCACCGGCAAGACGGTGCTGCTGCAGAACATCGCCAAGTCGATCACCACAAACCACCCGGAGTGCTACCTGATCGTCCTCCTCATCGACGAGCGTCCGGAGGAGGTTACCGACATGCAACGCTCTGTGAAGGGCGAGGTCATTTCCTCGACCTTCGACGAGCCGGCTGCCCGGCATGTGCAGGTGGCCGAGATGGTAATCGAGAAGGCGAAGCGGCTCGTCGAGCATGGGCGCGACGTCGTCATCCTGCTCGACTCGATCACGCGTCTCGGCCGAGCCTACAACACGGTCGTCCCGTCTTCGGGCAAGGTGCTCACCGGCGGTGTGGACGCCAACGCCCTGCAGCGGCCGAAGCGCTTCTTTGGTGCCGCCCGCAACATCGAGGAGGGCGGTTCACTCACGATCATCGCCACGGCGCTGATTGATACTGGCAGCCGCATGGACGAGGTGATCTTCGAGGAGTTCAAGGGTACGGGTAACTCGGAGATCATCCTGGACCGCAAGGTCTCGGACAAGCGCGTTTTCCCTGCCATCGACATCACCCGCTCCGGCACCCGCAAGGAGGAGCTGCTGGTTCCGCCGGACGTGCTCAAGAAGATGTACGTCCTGCGCCGCATCCTCAATCCGATGGGCACGGTCGACGCCATCGAGTTCCTGCTCGACAAGCTGCGTCAGACGAAGACCAACGCGGATTTCTTCGAGTCGATGAACACCTGACGCACCAGCCGGGGTGGCTGATCGAAAAGGGCGGGTTCGGACCCGCCCTTTTTCTTGCCGTAAGGCCCTAGAGCAGGTCAGTCAGCCGGTCCGGCTCAGTGACAGGTGCGGAGCATGCACTGCCGCGACAGACGAAGGCGGCCGTGGAGCCGGGAGGAACGCTTCGGGCAATGTCCGGATGGCCGGCTATTCCATCCCGCGTGAGGTCTGCGACCGTTCGATTCGGATACGGAACGGCGCGGGCGGTGGCAAGAAGGCTGTCTCCTTCCGGGCCGACGACGGCGATGGCGCTGCCGGAAAGCCGGAAATCGAGCGCATTGAGCGCGGTGGCGTGGGCGAGCGGCGCCTGACCCGCATGGGCCAGGAGGTTGTCGAGAAAGCGATCGGCCTTGATCTGGTCGGCAGGCTCACCCGACAGGGCGGCAAGCCGCTGCAGGTTTTCGGCATGCATGCCGTTCGCGTTGGGCACGGCGTCGTCATGCGTCGGCTTGGGTCTCAGAATGACGTCTCTCGCGGCGCCGTCGGCCATGGCGAGAATGCCGTCCTCGGTGAGGTAGCGGCTTTCGGCCGTGTCCGTCCATTCCCGAGCGTCATCGAGGTATGCCTTTTTCCCGGTGGCCTCATAAAGGGCCAGGGCGGCACGGGCCATGGCCGTCTGGTCGCTCGCCATCCCGGGAAATACAAGCCGCCCGTCTCGCCAGGAATGGCCGAACTGGCCGGACTGACACATCGATTCGGAAATGAAACAATAGGCCCTGTCCGCAAGGGAAAGCCATTGCGGGCGGCGGAGAAGGAGCGCGGCGCGGGCGAGGGCGGCGATCGTCAGACCGTTCCAGTCCGCCAGAACCTTGTCGTCCCGCCCCGGCGCGATGCGCTCCGCCCTTCGGGCGAGCAGCCTCTGGCGGAGGACTAAGAGGCGCTGTTCCTCCTCGGCCGTCGCAGGAAGAGCGGCAAGGCGGTTGAGGATGACCTTGCCCTCCCAGTTGCCGGACGGAGAGACATCATAGTGCGCGGCGAAGAAAGCGGCGTCCTCTTCCAGCACGTCTTCGATCTCTTCGGCAGTCCAGACGTAGAAGCGCCCTTCCTCGCCTTCCGAGTCGGCGTCGAGGCTTGCAGCGAAGGCCCCTCCGGGCAATGCCATCTCGCGGGAGAGCCAGGCGACGATTCCGTCTGCCGCATCTGTGTACAGCGGGTCCGCCGATACGTGCGCTGCGAGGGCATAGAGCTCCAGAAGCTGCGCGTTGTCGTAGAGCATCTTCTCGAAGTGCGGCACCAGCCAGCGCTCGTCGACGGCATAGCGGGCGAAGCCGCCGCCAAGATGGTCGTGGATGCCGCCGCGCGCCATGCGTTCGAGCGTCAGCAGGAAAGGCCGCAGGTCATCCTTGCGGGCGGCCCGGCGCCAGAGCAGCTCGATAAGGGGCGGATTGGGAAACTTCGGCGCGCCCGGGAGACCGCCGTTTACCGGGTCGATCGCGCGGGCGAGCCTTTCCGTCAGCTGCAGCAGTGTGCCCTCGCCGAAGCTCGGGCCCGTCTCGGGCCGGGTGGCGAGAGCTGCTGCGATGGCGCGGCGGTTGTGCTCGACGCGGTCGGGTTCCTCCGCGAAGAGGCGGGCAATTTCCTTCAGGACGGTGACGAAGGCCGGTCGGCCGAATCGACTTTCCCGGGGGAAATAGGTGCCGCCCCAGAACGGCTCGGCGTCGGGCGTCAGGAACATGGTCAGCGGCCAGCCACCCTGTTCCCCCAGGGTCTGGAGCACGGACATGTAGATGAAGTCGATGTCCGGCCGCTCCTCCCGATCGACCTTGATGTTGACGAACAATTCGTTCATCACCCTTGCCGTCGCGGGATCCTCGAAGCTCTCGTGGGCCATCACATGGCACCAGTGGCAGGCCGCGTACCCCACTGACAGGAGGATGGGCTTGTTCTGGCGGCGTGCTTCGGCGAGGGCCTCCTCTCCCCAGGGCCACCAGTCAACAGGGTTCTCCCTGTGCTGGAGGAGATAGGGGCTGGTCTCTTTGGCGAGGCGGTTCATGGCGTCCTCCCTTGTCCGGGCCCCAATCATTGAGGGCGTCGGAGGATCCCTGACGACAATCGGGCGCTGTCATTATAGCCATGAGCGAAAACCCCGGCGCCCACCAAATTCGATTCGATATCGCAACGATGCAGCCCGACCAGAACGACACGATCTTTGCTCTCGCGAGCGGCGCAGGCCGGGCTGGCATCGCCGTGGTGCGAGTGTCTGGGCCGGCCTGCCGATTCGTTCTCGAAACGATGGCAGGTCGAACGCCCGTTCCGCGCCGGATGGACCTCTGCCGGCTCCGCCATCCGGATTCCGGGGATGTATTGGACGAGGCGTTGGTCGTGTTCTTCCCTGGGCCGGGGAGCTTCACGGGAGAGGATGTCGCCGAGCTTCACATTCACGGCGGCCAGGCTGTCGTCAGTGCCGTGCTTGCCGCGCTGGGAGATATTCCGGGCTGCCGACTGGCAGCTCCGGGGGAGTTCAGCCGCCGCGCCCTGCTCAACGGCAAGATGGATCTCAGCGCCGTCGAGGGTCTCGGCGACTTGATCGATGCCGAGACCGATATGCAGCGCCGGCAGGCCATGCGGCAGATGTCGGGAGAGTTGCGCAACGCAGTCGAGCGGTGGCGGGGGACGCTCATCGACGCCTCTGCCTTCATCGAGGCAGAACTCGATTTTGCCGACGAGGGGGACGTGCCGGACGACTTGCGGGAACGCGCCCTTGCTCTGGTCGTTTCCGTCGCCGACGATCTGCGCCGCGAGATCGCCCGGGCGCGCAACGGTGAGCGCATCCGCAGCGGCCTGACAGTGGTGATCGCAGGTCCTCCGAATGCGGGCAAGTCGACGCTTCTCAACGCGCTCGCCCGGCGCGATGTCGCCATCGTCTCGGACATACCGGGTACGACCAGGGACACTATAGAGGTGCACTGGAGCCTGGCCGGCGTTCCCGTGACGCTCGTGGACACGGCTGGTCTGCGCGATAGTCCGGACCCGATTGAGCAGGAGGGCGTGCGGCGCGCCCGCGACAGGGCGCAGAACGCCGACGTGGTGCTGTCGCTACGGGCATTCGATTCGCATACGGAACATCTTCGCGGCTCGCCCGGAGCGGTCGTTATTCCGATCCGCACGAAGGTTGATCTCGAAGAGCGTGGGAGGCGCGAAGGCACTGGCGCCGACGAGCTTGCCCTGTCGGCTGCGACGGGGGAGGGCATCGATGCTCTCGTGGCGCGCCTTGAATCGATCGCACGGGACATCGTCGGCGATGGAGGACTTGTGACGCGGGAACGGCATCGGGAGGCCTTCGCCGGCGCGCTTTCGGCGCTCGATCGGGCCATTTCCGCGGGACCGGACCACCCAAGCGAGCTCTTGGCAGAAGACATTCGTCTGGCGATGCGCTATCTGGGGCGTATCACCGGAACGGTGGATGTCGAGGATGTGCTCGACCGCCTCTTTGCCGGGTTCTGCATCGGAAAGTGATCTCTGCTGTTTCACGTGAAACAGGGATCGAGGTGATCATGGATCGTTCGTTCGACGTCATCGTGATCGGAGGCGGCCACGCCGGCGTCGAGGCCGCTGCCGCCGCTGCGCGGATGGGGGCGTCGACCGCATTGGTGACCCATCGCTTCGCGACCATCGGTGCGATGTCCTGCAACCCGGCTATTGGCGGCCTCGGCAAGGGCCATCTTGTCCGGGAGGTGGACGCCCTGGACGGCCTGATGGGCCGGGTGGCCGATGCGGGCGGCATCCAGTTCCGTGTCCTCAACCGTCGCAAGGGTCCCGCTGTGCGGGGCCCGCGCGCCCAGGCCGATCGCAAGCTCTATGCCAGCGCCATGCAGGCCGAGATTCGTGCGACCGAGAACCTGACGGTGATCGAGGGCGAGGCAGAGGATCTGCTGTTCGATGGCAGCCGGGTTACAGCCGTTGTCCTCGCCTCGGGCGATGTTTTCCGCGCGGGATCTGTCGTCTTGACCACGGGAACATTCCTGCGCGGTCTCATCCACATCGGGGAGGTGAAGATTCCTGCCGGCCGTATTGGTGAAGCGCCGTCACATGGCTTGTCGAGGGCGCTAGCGCGGTTCGGCTTTCCCTTGGGCCGGCTGAAGACGGGAACTCCGGCCCGTCTTGATGGTCGCACCATCGACTGGGCGAGCCTCGAACGTCAGGCTGGAGATCCCGAGCCGGAGCCCTTCTCGACGCTGACGGATCGGATCACGAATCCGCAGATCGAATGCGGCATTACGCGCACCACGGTGGAGACCCACGCCATCATCAGAGCCAATCTCCATCGTGCCCCGATGTATTCGGGTGAGATCGCCAGTCGCGGTCCGCGCTATTGCCCCTCGATTGAGGACAAGGTGGTCCGCTTCGGCGACCGGGATGGCCATCAGATCTTCCTGGAGCCCGAGGGGCTCGACGATCACACAGTCTATCCCAACGGCATCTCAACCTCCCTGCCAGAAGAAGTACAGCGGGCGCTGCTCGCCACCATCCCCGGACTGGAGCGGGCGAAGATGCTGCGCCCCGGCTATGCCATCGAATATGATTTCGTCGATCCCCGCGCCCTCTTCCCCACGCTCGAGACCAAAGCGGTGAGGGGGCTGTTTCTCGCTGGCCAAATCAATGGCACGACCGGCTACGAGGAGGCCGCGGCCCAGGGTCTGGTCGCCGGGCTCAACGCTGCACGCCGTGCCGGCGGCGAGGACGGCGTGGTCATCGATCGGGCGGAGAGCTATGTCGGTGTGCTCATCGACGATCTGGTGACGCGCGGCGTTACCGAACCCTATCGCATGTTTACCTCCCGCGCCGAGTATCGTTTGTCGTTGCGTGTCGACAACGCTGACGAGCGGCTGACGGAGCGCGGCATCGCGCTGGGCTGCGTTGGTTCGCGGAGGGCCGCGGCGTATCGCGCCAGGCGCGAGAGGCTCGCGGCAGCACGTGCGTTGCTCGACCGCCTGTCGCTCACGCCCAATGAAGCTGCGGCGCACGGGTTGTCGGTCAACAGGGACGGACGCCGTCGCACAGCGTTTCAGCTTCTCGCGCATCCGGGTGTGACATTCGATCACCTCGCACGCATCTGGCCGGAGATGGCGGCGCTGGATCGTCAGACACGCGAACGTATCAGCACCGACGCGATCTATTCCGTCTACCTTGACCGGCAGGCCGCCGATATCGCCTCCTATCGCCGCGACGAATCGGCCGCGCTGCCAGAGGGGCTGGATTTTGATTCCTTGCCTGGACTGTCGGCCGAAATCCGGCACAAGCTGTCGACTGTTCGTCCGCGGACGCTTGGCCAAGCGAGTCGCATCGAAGGGATGACTCCGGCGGCGCTGACAATTCTCGCAGCGGAGGTCGCAAAGGCCCGACGCCCCGTCGCGGCTGAATGATTCGGGGCCGGATCGATCATGCGGAAAGAAAGCAAGACAGACGACCGCGCGACGGCTCTTTCGCTGGGAGTGATTTCGCAGAACACGCTGCCGGCTTTCGAGATCTATGTCGACCTGCTGCGGCGCTGGCAGGATGTCAAGAACCTCGTGGGCCCGCGCACGCTCGATCAGATCTGGACGCGCCACATCGCGGATTCGGCCCAGCTGCTCCGGCTGGCTCCCGACGCGCGGCGCTGGATCGACATAGGCTCCGGAGCCGGCTTTCCGGGACTGGTGTTGGCGATCCTGATGCGAGAGGAGCCCGACCGTGAGGTGCATCTGGTCGAGAGCAACAGCAGAAAATGCGCCTTCCTGCGCGCTGTTTCACGTGAAACAGGGGCGCGTGCCCAGGTTCATGCGGGCCGAATCCAAGACGTGCTTCCCCGCCTTGGTGGCGCCGACGTCTTGACTGCCCGGGCGCTTGCGCCGCTGCCGGAGCTCCTCACCCTGGGCAAAGACCTGTTGAGAACCGGGGCTCTCGGCCTCTTTCCCAAGGGACAAGATTTAGACGCCGAATTGACCGAGGCCTCTAAATCTTGGAATATCGACTACGACATCGTTCCGAGCGTCACGGATCCTCAGGGGCGCATCTGCATCGTTCGTCAGCTGCGGGAGTTTGGTTCGGATCATGGCTGATATTGGCTCAACCATTCAAATACCTGCCCGCAGTCAGCCGCGGGTGCTGGCCCTGGCTAACCAGAAAGGCGGCGTTGGCAAGACGACGACCGCCATCAATCTCGGCACGGCCCTGGCGGCGATCGGGGAGCGCGTTCTCATCATCGATCTCGATCCGCAGGGCAACGCTTCGACCGGCCTGGGCATAGACCGCAAGAGCCGCCGCGTCTCGACCTATGATGTGATGACCGCAAGTGCGACGCTGGAGGCCGCTGCCCTGCCGACGGCGGTGCCGGGTCTCTCGGTTGCGCCGAGTACGCTCGATCTGCTCGGTGTCGAGCTCGAAATCGCTTCGCATCGCGATCGTGCGCAACGACTGTCTTCGGCCATCAAGGCGCTGCCGCCGACGGAGGATGGGCAGCCCGCCTACAGCTACGTCCTGATCGACTGCCCGCCGTCGCTCAACCTGCTCACCATAAACGCACTGACGGCGGCGGATGCTGTGGTTGTGCCCCTGCAGTGCGAGTTCTTCGCGCTCGAGGGTCTCAGCCAGCTTCTGCGCACCGTGGAACAGGTACGCGCCGCGCTCAATCCGCGGCTGACCATCCACGGCGTGGTGCTGACCATGTTCGATCCGCGTAACAACCTCTCGGGTCAGGTGGTCGCGGACGTGCGCCAGTTTATGGGAGCGAAGGTCTACGAGACCATCATTCCGCGCAATGTTCGCGTCTCCGAAGCACCGTCCCACGGAAAACCGGTGCTGCTCTACGACCTCAAATGCGCAGGTGCCCAGGCCTATCTCAAGCTCGCGTCCGAAGTCATTCAGCGCGAAAAGAGCCTGCGAGCGGCGTAGCAGGCGTCGCGCCTGCCGGTCGTTTCGCAGGCGTTCCGGGCGCTGGTCGCGGCCAGAGGCCGAGGCTGCAATCGATGGTGGAGTTGAAAGATGGTCGATGATCCTGCCCGGTCCCGTCTCGGACGCGGACTTGCCGCTCTCATCGGTGAAGTCGGCGAAGACTTCGGCGATGCCGGGCGTGCCCCGCGCGGGCAGCGGACCGTACCCATCGAGTTCCTTCGGCCGAACCCGCGCAATCCCCGCAAGGTGTTCGACGACGAGGCGCTGGAGGAGCTTGCCAGCTCCATTCGCGAGCGCGGGCTGATCCAGCCGATCATTGTCCGGGCCGTTCCCAACCTGCTCGATGTCTACGAGATCATCGCGGGCGAGCGGCGCTGGCGGGGTGCGCAGCGGGCCGGCCTGCACGAGGTGCCGGTGGTGGTCATCGAGGCCGACGACCGCCTGGCGCTAGAGATCGCCATCATCGAGAACGTCCAGCGCACCGACCTCAACCCGATCGAGGAGGCCATCGGCTACGAGCAGCTGATGGCCGAGTTCCATTACTCGCAGAACGATCTGGCCCAGGTTATCGGCAAGAGCCGCAGCCACGTTGCCAACACCCTGAGGCTCCTGCGCCTGCCCGACAGCATCAAGCGCCAGGTCAATGACGGCATTCTTTCCGCCGGCCATGCCAGGGCGCTGCTGTCCGTGCGCGACCCCGAGGCGGTGGCGGAGCGCATCATTGCGCAGGGGCTCAACGTGCGTGACGTGGAGCGCATCGCCCAGGAGGAGGCTCGAGGATCCGAGGAGGCCGCCAGCCGTCAGGCCCGGCCGCGCAGGGAGAAGGATCCGGATACGCGGGCGCTGGAGCAGGCACTGGAAGAGGTGCTTGGCCTGGCCGTCAGCGTGGAGCACAAGGCACAGGGTGGTGGCGAGGTGCGCATCCGCTACAAGACGCTGGAGCAGCTCGACGCGCTGTGCCGCCGCCTGCGCGGCTGAACGGCGGCCCTACCGCGCGGCGCGTCTGGCCATTCCGGCGAGCGCCCAGAGCGTCTTCAGCGCGTGCTGGTTGGCGAGTGTCGGGTGACGCCGGCTCGCACTGATGGCCTGACCGATCTCGACCGCCGCCCGGTTGATGCTGGTGGTCGTCCACAGTCCCACCTGGCGTTCTACCGCGGCCTTGCGCTTGAAGTGCAGACCCCGGAAGCTGCCGATGGCGACGGAGGGTGGAGTGCCGGTATCGACGGCCTGCCGCGCCGCCATGAGGGCGAGGGCATGCCGCAGCACGAAACCCAGCAACACACCGGCATCGGTGCCTTCCGCCTGGAGTCGCGTGAAACTGCGGTCGAGTGCGTTGAAGTCCCCGAGAAAGGCGGCGTCGATGACGGCGTCGAAGGCGACGGCGGAGACGTCTCCGACGACCGCGGCAACATCATCGACGGTCACCACACTCTGCCCGTGGGCATAGGTGAAGAGCTTGTCGAGCTCCGAGCGGCTGGCGGCGCGGTCCGCACCGAGAGAGGCGACGAGCAGCTCGCGTGCATCGGGTTCGATGCGAACGCCAGCCTTCCGGCTTCCTTCATCGATCAGCGCTCCGATGTCGCGGACGCTGTCCGCGTAGCAGGGCAGGGCTGCGGCGGCCGGTGACTTCTCGCAGAGCTGGCGCAGCGGTGCAGTGCGCGCGAGATCACCCGCTTCCACGATGACGACCGTATCCTGTGGAGGGGCCTGCAACAGCGGCGTCAGGGCGGGCGCGAGATTGCGGCTGCCTGCTCGCAGCCAGATGGCGCGCCGCCCGCCGAAGAGCGGCACGGTGTGCGCCTCGTCGGCGAGACGCAGGGGATCGGACGCGATCTCGTCACCGTCGAGGCGCACGAGCTGGAAGGGATCCTCCGGGTCGTTCACGGATGCGGCGACAAGCCGGCGCACGCGCTCGCTCACAAGGCCACTGTCCGGGCCGTAGACGAGGAAGACGGCGGTCTGCGGTGACGGCCGCGCGATCACCGCATCCACATCGCCCGCCTTGATCGCCACCATCCCGGGCCGCTCCCCGTCGCTCAGTCGCGCGTCGCGAGCACGGCGGCGATGCGCGCGCTGATCTGCTCCGCGAGTTCCTTGGCGACGCGGATTTCTGCATCGCGCGCGGCGCGGGTCGAGGCAAAGCGCTGCGGGTTGCGATCATAGCTCGCCGAGGCGGTGGCCTTGCCCGTCAGCACCGGCATTTTCTGGCCGACGCGCTTCAGAACGAAATTGACGGTGGCCTGCAGGTTTGCCGACTGGGCATTGCCGCTGACCGTGTCGACGATCGCCGTCCGCACGTCGATGCCGGCGGGCGAGAGTTCGAGGATGTATTGTGGCTCGAGCGCCTCGTTGCCGCCGGTGAGTCTGAAGACCACCTCGTTGCGCAGGTAGTGGGCGAACCGCTCCTGGCCGGGGATGTCGGAAATCGATGCGACCTCGATGGTGCGCAGCGTATCCTGCACGGTCGTGCCATCCGCCCGCTCGGCGTAGAGCGGGCGGAGGCAGCCTGCGAGCCCGAGGGCGAGCGCAGCCACGGCAGCCAGGCGCAGCGCGGTGGCTGCGCCGCGGAAGAGACGGTCAGGCGACGACATTGACGATCCTCTGCGGGACGACGATGACTTTGCGGATGGGACGCCCCTCCGTGGCACGCTGAACCGCCTCGAGCGCGAGCACCGCGGCTTCCACAGCCGCGTTGTCGGCGTCGCGCGGCACCGTCACGTCGGCGCGCTTCTTGCCGTTGACCTGCACCGGCAGGGTGATGACGTCCTCGACGAGGAGGGACTTGTCCGCCTTCGGCCAGTGGGTCTCGGCAACGAGGGTCTCGAAGCCAAGCACCTTCCAGCATTCCTCGGCCAGGTGCGGCATCATCGGGGCGACGATCTGCACCAGGATTGAGGCCGCCTCGCGCAACGCAAAGCGCATGTCGGCGGAGGGAGGATCGCCGTTGCGGATGCCGTTGAGGGCCGCCTGCAGCGCGTTCGACAGTTCATAGATCTGCGCGACACAGCGGTTGAAGCGGAGCTTGAGGATGTCCTCCTCGACGCTCGCGAGGGCGCGGTGCGTCGCCTTGCGCAGCGCGAGGGAAGCCTCGTCGAGCGTCGTCTCGGCCGAGCCGTCGGCAGCGTCGTCTGTGACCGCCACCACCTCGCCGATCAGACGCCACAGGCGCTGGACGAAGCGATGCGCGCCCTGGACGCCCTCCTCGGTCCAGATCACGTCCCGCTCTGGCGGGGAGTCGGACAGCATGAACCAGCGCGCCGTGTCGGCGCCGTAGGTGCCGATGATCTCGTCCGGATCGATGGTGTTCTTCTTGGACTTCGACATCTTTTCGATGCTGCCGATGGTGATCGGCTCGCCCGTCCGGATGTGGAAGGCCTTGCGGACACCGCCCTCGTTCTCGATGCGCACGTCGGCCGGCTGCACCCAGGCGCCGCTGGCATCGCGATAGGTCTCGTGCACCACCATGCCCTGGGTAAAGAGGCCGGCAAAGGGCTCATCGTGCCCGAGGTGGCCGGTTGCCTTCATCGCCCGGGCGAAGAAGCGCGAATAGAGCAGGTGCAGGATGGCATGCTCGATGCCGCCGATGTACTGGTCCACCGGCAGCCAGCGGTCGACGACCTCGCGGTTCGTCGGCCGGTCTTCCAGATGCGGATCTGTAAAGCGCGCGTAATACCAGGACGAGTCGACGAAAGTGTCCATCGTATCCGTCTCGCGACGGGCCGGTTTGGCGCAGCGCGGGCAAGGGACGTGCTTCCACGTCGGATGCCGGTCGAGCGGATTGCCGGGCTTGTCGAAGTCGACATCGTCGGGCAGCACAACCGGTAGCTGGTCGTCCGGCACAGGCACGGCGCCACAGTCGTCGCAGTGGATGATGGGGATCGGGCAGCCCCAGTAGCGCTGGCGCGAGATGCCCCAGTCGCGCAGGCGGAAGTTGACGCGCCGCTGGGCCACCGGGCGGCCGTCGCGCATTTCGGCCTCGAGCCGCCGGGCCACCTCTTCCTTTGCTTCCGCCACGGTCATGCCGTCGAGAAAACGCGAGTTGATCAGCGTGCCCTCGCCGTCATAGGCGGTGTCGGTGATGGTGAAGGTGGCGGGGTCCTGGCCCGGCGGGCAGACGACGGGCGTGACGCCGAGGCCGTAGGTGTTGACGAAGTCGAGGTCGCGCTGGTCGTGGGCAGGGCAGCCGAAGATGGCGCCGGTGCCGTACTCCATCAGGATGAAGTTCGCGACATAGACCGGCAGCTTCCAGTCCGGGTCGAAGGGGTGGATGGCGCGGATGCCGGTGTCGTAGCCCTTCTTCTCGGCCTTCTCAATGAGTTCTGCCGCCGTGCCGGTGCGCTTGCATTCCTCGATGAAGGCGGCGAGCTCCGGATTCGTTTTTGCGGCCGCCCTGGCCAACGGATGGTCCGGCGCCACGGCCATGAAGCGGGCGCCGAAGAGCGTGTCGGGCCGCGTGGTATAGATCTCGAGTTCGCTCTCGCCGTTCGGCGTCGTGGCCTTGTCGAGCGCGAAGCGCACGAGCAGGCCCTCCGAGCGGCCGATCCAGTTCTTCTGCATCAGCCGCACTTTTTCCGGCCAGCGCTCGAGACGGTCGAGCGAGGCGAGGAGGTCGTCCGCGAAGGCCGTAATCTTGAAGAACCACTGCGTCAGTTCGCGCTGTTCCACGAGCGCGCCGGAGCGCCAGCCGCGCCCGTCGATCACCTGTTCGTTGGCGAGCACCGTCTGGTCAACCGGGTCCCAGTTGACCTTCGCGGTCTTGCGGTCGACGAGGCCAGCCCTGAAGAAGTCCAGGAACATCTTCTGCTGATGCCGGTAATACGAGGGATCGCAGGTGGCGATCTCGCGGCTCCAGTCCAGCGACAGGCCCATGGATTTCAGCTGCGCCCGCATCGTGGCGATGTTGGCATAGGTCCATTCCTTGGGATGGACCTTGTTGGCCATGGCCGCGTTTTCGGCCGGCATGCCGAAGGCGTCCCAGCCCATGGGGTGGAGAACATTGTAGCCCTTGGCGCGCATGAAGCGGGCGACGACGTCACCCATCGTGTAGTTGCGCACGTGGCCCATGTGGATGCGTCCCGACGGATAGGGGAACATCTCAAGAACATAGTACGTGTCGCGCGGGTCGTCGTTGCGCGTACGGAAGATGCCGCGCTCTTCCCAGATGGCCTGCCATTTAGGCTCGGCCTCCTTGGGGTTGTATCGTTCCACCGTCATGGTCTCGGTCAAGTCGGAATGCTCGCGAAAGGGGCGCCGCGGGTGAACGCGGCCGGTCCGGTGAGGCGGCACGACGACGCGGTACGCCACGCCGTGGCGCGACACCCATTGCATCGTTGCTGCCGGGCGGACTAGGACACGAATGCCGTTTGCGGTCAACGCCCGGCACCGCTTTCGTGGTGTCGTGACGCGCTCCGCGGCGGTGGAAGAGGTCATGAGGAGGGCAGGACCGTGGACGACAGGGCGCAGCTTGCTGCCGAGCGGCTGAAGGCCGTCGCGGATTCGATCGCGCGAACGGCACGTGAGGAGGGGCGCGATCCCGCCTCCGTCACGCTCATCGCGGTGTCGAAGACCTTCCCGGTCGAGGCCGTCGAGCCCGTTCTGGCTGCGGGGCACCGCGTCTTCGGCGAAAATCGTGTCCAGGAGGCGAAGGCGAAGTGGCCGGCGCTCCGGGAGCGCTATCCGGACGTCGAGCTGCACCTTATCGGGCCACTGCAGTCGAACAAGGCCCGCGACGCCGTGACGCTCTTCGACGTGATCCATTCGCTCGACCGGCCGTCGCTGGCCGAGGCGCTGGTGCGCGAGATGGAGCGGACCGGTCGCCGGCCGCGTCTGTTCGTGCAGGTCAACACAGGCGAGGAGCCGCAGAAGGCTGGCGTCGCACCTGCCGAGGCCGACGCCTTCATCGCGCAGTGTCGGGACAGGTGGAAGCTGCCCGTCGTCGGGCTCATGTGTATCCCGCCGGTGGACGAGCCGCCGTCGCCGCACTTCGCGCTGCTCGCCAAGATTGCCGCGCGCAACGGGCTCTCATGCCTGTCGATGGGGATGAGCGCCGATTTCGAGCAGGCAGTGATGCTGGGCGCGACCCACGTGCGCGTCGGCAGCGCCATCTTCGGCGCCCGGCACTAGTTTGCTGCTGCCGCCGGCTCATCCGGCGAGCCTGGCTTCCAGCACCTCTGGCAGCCGCGGGTCCGTGAAGTCGGCGATGGCGAGGCTCGCGCCAGCGGCTTCGAGCGCTTCCGCCGACAGCGTCGTCATCAGGCCGACCACGAAAAGGCCAGCCGCGCGGGCTGATCGCACGCCGGAGGCCGAATCCTCGAAGGCGAGGGAGCGGGCCGGGTCGGCACTGAGGAGGTCCAGCCCCATGCGGTAGGGCATCGGGTCGGGTTTGGGCCGCGGCAGTTCGTCGCCGATGACGATCGCCTCGAAACGGCTCCGCAGGCCAATGGCGCCGAGCATCATTTCCGCATTGGCGCGCGGCGCGTTGGTGACAACCGCGCAGCCGATGCCGCGGCTCTCGGCCAGGGCGAGGAAATCGAGAAGGCCGCGCGCGGGCTCCAGCCGGCCCTCGGCCATGGACCGGAAGGCGGCTTCCTTGGCGTCAGCGAGGCGGATGTGCTCGCTCTCAGGCAGGTCCGGGAACATGTCGCGCATGATCGCGGCATTGGCGCGGCCCTGCACCTGTCGGGCGTAGGCCTCGGGCGTAATGCTGCGGCCGAAACTGGCGAGCATGGCGTTGAAGGCCTCGAAATGCAGATGGTCCGTCTCGGTCAGCGTGCCGTCGAGGTCGAAGAGAAGGGCTGGGCGGCTCATCATTTCTGCTTTCGGGAAAGGGGGAAGCGGCGCGGATCGGTGCCGATCACGAGCAGCGTGCCGGGGCCCAGGCGCGGCAAGAGCCGGTCGAGATCGGCCCGCCGCAGGGCGACGCACCCGGCCGTCGGTGCAAAGCCGGGGCGGGCGAGATGCATGAAGATGGCGCTGCCCCGGCCGGGGCGGATCGGCCCGCGGTTGTAGCGTATGTCGATGACGCGGTCATAGACGTCGTCGTCCCGCCACATCCGCTCGTGGCTCGCGGGATAAGGAAGGCGCACCGGCCGGTTGTAGAGCCGGTCGCCCGGGGCGTCGCACCAGCCGTCGTCCGGGCGCATCCAGCGCGTCGGAAGGCCGCAGCGCGGTCGCCTGCCCCTGTCGGGGCGCAGGTAGAGGGCACCGAGTGCGAAGCGCCCGAGCGGGGTCGCGCAGTCGCCCTCGCATTTGGCGCGCGTGACACCACCCTTGCCGAGCGCGCAGGGCAGCACGACATGTCCTGCAACGAGAAGCCCGCGCGAAGCGTTGCCGGGACGCGGAAGGACCCGAATGGTGCGGAGGAAGGTTCGTTTCATCACAAGCCGGTGCGTCGACACCGTCTACTTGTTGCCCGGCGCCGATCGCTTAGTCTAGGACTTCCTCGCCCGGCGGCGTGCGTCGCCGGGTCTCCGGCCAGCGCCTGCGCCGGCATCTCCTGCCCAACGATGGAAGGACAATGCCCCACGCCCGCCATCTGCTCATCGTGGACGACGAGGAAGACCTGCGCGAGACGCTGAGCGAGCAGCTTGCGCTTACCGACGAGTTCGCCCTCTCCACAGCCGCATCGGGCGCCGAGGCGCTCGAAGCCATCCGGGAGAACAACATCGATCTCGTCATCATGGACGTCGGCCTGCCGGACATGGATGGCCGCGATGTCGTGAAGCGCATGCGCGAGAGCGGTTTCCGCAGCCCTGTGATCATGCTGACGGGCCACGCCACCGACAACGACACGGTCCTCGGTCTTGATGCCGGTGCCAACGACTATGTGGCCAAACCCTTCCGCTTCGCGGTGCTGCTGGCGCGCATCCGGGCCCAGTTGCGCCAGTACGAGGCGAGCGAGGATGCGGTGTTCACCATTGGGCCCTACACCTTTCGTCCGAGCGCCAAGCTGCTCGTCAACGAGCGCGGCTCCAAGCTCAAGCTGACGGAGAAGGAGACGGCGATCCTGCGCTTTCTCTACCGCGCAGGCCAGAAGGTGGTGTCGCGCGAGGTGCTGCTCGCCGAGGTCTGGGGCTACAACGCCAACGTCACAACGCACACGCTCGAGACGCACATCTACCGCCTTCGGCAGAAGATCGAGCAGGATCCTTCCAACGCCCGCATTCTCGTGACTGAGCAGGGCGGCTACAAACTCATTCCGTGATCTCGGGGAGCGCGCGGCGGCCGACATGGGACTGAACGACGACATTGCGGCGCTCGAGGCGGTGCCCACCTTCGCCGGCATCGAGCGGGAGGCGTTGCGCCTTGTCGCCTTCGCGGCCGAGTCACGCATCCTGAGGGCGGGTGATGTCCTCTTCCGTCGCGGGGAGCCTGCCGATGCGGGCTACCTGGTGCGCTCGGGAGCGATTGCGCTCGATGCCCGCGACGACGGCTCACCGACGGAATACGTGGCCGGCCCCGGCGTCCTCATCGGCGAGCTGGCGCTGTTTGCCGAAACGAAACGCCCCGCGACGGCCATCGCCCGCGAACCCTCGTCCGTGACAAAGCTGCCGCGCAGCGTCATGCGGCGCGTGCTGGTCGAATTTCCCGACGTCGCGGCCCATCTCAGGGCCCGCTTCGTCGAGCGGCTCAACGCCATGGCGACCGACCTGGCAGCCGTGCGGCGCACCCTTCTGTCCATCGACCGCTAGGAGACCCGCTGTCGCCTCAGCGCGGGGCGGGCCGCCAGCCGGGCGGCGCCAGCTCGAAACCGTCGAAGGTGAATCCCGGCGCCACCGTGCAGCCGACGAGGGTGAAGGCGCCGAGGCTCGTCGCCGTCTGCCACCAGCCCGCCGGCACGACGCATTGTGGCCGCTCGCCCGCCAGGAGGTCGCTGCCAAGACGATGGGTCTCGGTCTGCTGCCCGTCGGGTGAGAGGGTCAGCATCAGCGGTGCGCCCAGATACCAGTGCCAGACTTCCGCCGCATCGACCCGGTGCCAGTGGGACGTGCCGCCGGGGCCCAGCAGATAATAGATCAGCGTCGAGGCGGCGCGGTCTCCGTCCACCGGCCGCGGGTCACGATAGGTCTCGCGAAACCAGCCGCCCTCCGGGTGGGGCTGGAGATCGAGAAGGCGGACGATGTCCTCCGCCGTGAGCTCTTGTTGGTCCATGGGCGGCATCAGAAACGGTCCTTCCAGGCACGCAGGGCGGCGAACACCTCCACGGCCGGCCGGCCGGAAAGGTTGACGGCGGCGGCAAGAGCGGGTTCCCCGGCGCGAAGGAACGGGTTCGTCGCCTTCTCCTCGCCGAGAAGGGAGGGAATCGTCAGCTCGCCGCGCGCCCGCGCGGCCTCGATGGCGGCCGCACGCCTGGCGAGGGCGACATTGCCGGGGTCGGCGGCGAGCGCAAAACGGGCGTTCGAGAGCGTATACTCGTGGCCGCAGTAGAGGCGGGTGTCGTCCGGCAGGGCGGAGAGTTTCCCGAGCGCGCCCCACATGTCTGCTGGCGTGCCCTCGAACAGCCGTCCGCAGCCGAGCGCAAACAGCGTGTCGCCGGCAAAGAGCGCCCGCTCGCCGGCGAACCAGTAGGCGACATGGCCAAGCGTGTGTCCCGGAGTGGCAATGACCTTGCCCCGGAGATCACCCACCGCGACCTCGTCGCCCTCCAAGACGGTCCGGTCGATGCCCGGAATGGCGGCCGCTTCCGCCGCCGGCCCGATGACGGTTGCCCCCGTCTCCCGCTTGAGGCCGGGGATGCCCTCGACATGGTCGTGGTGCTTGTGGGTGACGAGGATGTGCGTCAGGTGCCATCCGGTCTCGGCAAGGGCCCGGCGCACCGCCTGCTCTTCCGGTGCGTCGATTGCCGCGCAGGCACCGGTTGCCGAATCGCGGATCAGCACGCCGATGTTGTCGCTGCGGCAGGGAAAGACGTGGATATCGGCCGGCACGATCGTCCTCCTTGGCTTCCGCCCGTGGGCGGCCCGAATCCCGGCGACCTTACAGCCTCTTTGCGTCGAGGCGAATCACGAGAACCGGCTGGCGTGCGGGAGGCTCATCTTGCAACCGGCCGGCCCGATCCCGATCATCATGGGAGACGAGGAGAGTCCCTTGGCCGTCGATGTGGTCGATCTGAGGCATTTCTACGCGAGCCCGCTCGGAGCGGTCGCCCGCCGTCTCGTGCTGCGCGCCGTCGAGGCGTTGTGGAAGGATCTCTCCGGCCTGCGGCTTCTCGGCATCGGCTACGCGACACCCTATCTCAGTGCGCTCAAGGCTGGCAGCGAACGCGCCCTCGCCTTCATGCCGGCTGCGCAGGGCGTGGTGAACTGGCCGTCGACGGGCCCGTCGGCCTCCGCCCTCGTCGAGCCCACGATGCTGCCCCTGCCAGACGCCTGCATCGACCGCGTGCTCGTCGTCCATGCCCTTGAGACCAGCGAAGCGCCGGACGAGCTGATGAGCGAGGTCTGGCGGGTGCTGAGCCCCGGTGGTCGCGTCCTCCTTGTCGCGCCCAACCGCCGCGGCCTGTGGGCGCGCATGGACACGACGCCCTTCGGCCAGGGCCAGCCCTACAGCCGCTCGCAGCTCAACGGGCTCATGCGCCGCACGCTCTTCTCGCCGGAGAACTGGCTGGAAGCGCTCTACGTGCCACCACTGCAGCGCCAGCTGTTCCTGCGGTCGGCGGTGGCGTGGGAGAGGGCGGGCGCCGGCCTGTCGCTGCCCTTCGCCGGCGTGCACGTCATCGAGGCGGTGAAGCAGCTGCACCGGCCCGTCCCGGTGCGGGCCATCCGGCGTGCGGCGCGTCTGCGTCCCGTGCTGGTTCCGGCCCAGGGGGCGCTGTCGCCGCGGCTCGGGGCTCCGGAAGACGTGTCGCCGACGGCCGCCAGCTCGCCCCCGCCGTGACGCCGGCGCATTCGCGGCCTGCCTCCGCCTTCCGCGCGATGCTGCCTTCCTCCTGACTTCGTCTTGACTTGGCGCCGGCCAGTCGCCAAGGTCCGCCCGCGCCGACCCTGTGGGAGGCCTCCCGTGGCCGGATGCCGCGGACTGGCCCCTTCGAGACGGATAACCCCGGCGCGCCATATCGCATGCGAAGCTATCTGGATTTCGAAAAGCCCGTCGCCGAGCTCGAAGCCAAGGTCGAGGAACTGCGTGCCATGGCCGAAGGCGGCAGCGCCGTTGCCATCGGCGATGAGATCGCGCGCCTCGAGGCCAAGGCACAGAAGGCGCTGGCGGACATCTACGCCAACCTGACGCCGTGGCAGAAGACGCTGGTGGCGCGCCATCCGCAGCGGCCCCACTTCGTCGACTATTGCGCGGCGCTGATCGAGGATTTCACGCCGCTTGCCGGAGACCGCAAGTTCGGCGAGGACGAGGCTATTGTCGGCGGTTTCGGCCGTTTCCGCGGCGAAAGCGTCTGCGTGATCGGCCAGGAGAAGGGCGCCACCACCGAGGCGCGCCTGCGCCACAACTTCGGCATGGCGCGGCCCGAAGGCTACCGCAAGGCGGTGCGGCTGATGGAGATGGCGGACCGTTTCGGCATTCCGGTGATCAGCTTCGTCGATACAGCCGGCGCCTATCCGGGCATCGGCGCGGAAGAGCGCGGCCAGGCAGAGGCCATCGCGCGCTCGACCGAGGCCTGCCTCGCGCTTGGCGTGCCAAATGTCGCTGTCATCATCGGCGAGGGCGGCTCGGGCGGCGCTATCGCGCTCGCCACGGCGAATCGGGTGCTCATGCTCGAGCACGCCATCTATTCGGTGATCTCGCCGGAGGGGGCTGCCTCCATCCTGTGGCGCGACTCCTCGCGTGCCCAGGATGCGGCGACCAACATGAAGATCACGGCACAAGATCTCTTACGCTTTTCGGTCATCGATGGCATTATCCCGGAGCCGCCGGGAGGTGCGCATCGCGATCCGGCGGCAGCCATGAACGCTGCGGGCGATGCGATCGCAGCGGCTTTTCAGGATCTGGCCGGGCTTTCGCCCGACGAGATCCGGTCCTTGCGTGCTGAGAAGTTCCTAGCCATCGGGCGCCAGCTTTAATGATCCGTTAACCGAGCCGGTGCGCGGCGGTGAGCATCGGTAAGGTTCGAGTAACGCTAACGGGTCTAAAGCTCGATGATGCCGATGCGCCATACGCGCGGCATCAGGGAAGCGAGAGGTTGCGTTATGCTCAAGCGGTTGGTGCTGGTCTCGTCGATCGCGTTTGCGGTGGCAGCCTGCGAGGATGACGCCACCTACTCCCGCAGCGTCCGCGCCTCCCAGCCCGTTCCAGCCAAGACGCTGGCACTGATGGAGCAGAAGGACATGCCGCGCTATGCGCCGGTCCTCATCCGCTCCTACAAGAAGGAATCGGAGCTCGAGATCTGGAAGCAGACCAAGTCCGGCAAGTACGCGCTGCTGAAGACCTATCCCATCTGCCGCTGGTCGGGCCAGCTCGGTCCCAAGAAGCGAGAGGGTGACCGGCAGGCGCCGGAGGGCTTCTACGCCATCACGCCGGCCCAGCTCAATCCAAACTCGAATTACTACCTTTCGTTCAACATCGGCTATCCGAACACCTACGACCGCGCCCACGGCCGCACCGGCGCCCACCTGATGGTCCACGGCGCCTGTTCTTCGGCCGGCTGCTATTCGATGACCGACGAGCAGATCGCCGAGGTCTACGCCATCGTGCGGGAGGCCTTTGCCGGCGGGCAGAAGGCCGTGCAGATGCAGGCGATGCCCTTCCGCATGACGCCGGAGAACCTCGCCAAGCATCGGCTGGATCCGAACATCGCCTTCTGGCGCAATCTCAAGGAAGGCTCGGACCATTTCGAGGTGACGAAGCAGGAGCCGCAGGTGGCCGTCTGCGGCAAGCGCTACGTGTTCAACGCGAAACCTGCCAACGGCCAGCGCCTCGATCCGGCCGCGGCCTGCCCGCCACTCGAGGTTGACGAGAACATCGCGGTTGCCGTGGCGCAGAAGCAGCGGGCCGATGAAGCGAAGGTCGCCGAGCTTGTCAGCAACGGCACCAAGGCCATCAAGCTGGTCTACGCGGATGGCGACCAGCACGAGTCCTTCCGTCGCCGGATGGCCGCTGTTGAGGAGAGCAATATCTCCGTTTTCGCCAAGTCCAACCAGCGTGCGCTCGAGGTCAGCCGGCCGGATGCTCTGGTCAGTGGGCCTCGCGTCATAGAGCTCGACGACAATGGCCGCGAGAAGCCGGTCACGGAATCGAAGCCCGTCCAGGTCGCGGTGCAGGCCGCCCCGGCCTCTGCGGCTGCGCCGGCTCCGGTCTCGAGCCCGGCTGCCGCTGCGCCCGAGGTGACGAGCGCGACGACGGCCGTGGCCGCCACGCCTTCGCAGCCGGTCGTCGCGTCCGCCGCGAACGGACGCCCGCTGGTCGACCGCATCCTGTCCTTCGGCGGCCTCTTCGGCTCCAAGGACGAGCCTCAGGCCGACGCCACCGCCATTCCGGCACCGGCCGATGCGCCGCTGCCGCCGCGGCGCCGTGGAGCGGACGCGTCTTCGGCCGCCGGCAAGAAGGATCGACAGGCTGCCCTGCCGCCAATCATGCGCGGCGCCCAGGCTCCTCTGCCTCCGGGCCTGTCAGCCTATACTGCCCAGACGAACTGACGTTTCCGCTGCTGAGTGAAGAGAAGCGGCCGTCCATGATGGCCGCATTCCTCTTTCGGCCGCGACGGTCGCGCCGCCTGGATCGGCCCCGATCGTGGCGAATCAGCCCGGCAGGCTCACCTCGTCCTTCGGGAAAACGTGGTCGATCACGACCATCGTGACGATCAGGATGGGGACGGCGAGAAACGCCCCGATCGGCCCCCAGATCCATGTCCAGAAGGCCACGGCGATAAAGACGACGAACGGGTTGAGCGTGAGGCGCCTGCCGATGACGCTCGGCGTGACGAACTGGCCCTCGACCGTAGTGAGCGCGAGGAAGACGAGCGGCGGAACGACGGCGGCGCCGAGCGAGTCGAACGAGACCAGACCCACGACGAAGATCACCACCGTCGTGATTGCCGAGCCGATGTAGGGCACGAAGTTCAGGATGAAGGCGAGCAGGCCCCACAGGGCGGGGCTGGGCATGCCTATGAGCCACATGGCGATTCCCGTCGCGATGCCGAGGCCGGCATTGATCATCGTGACGGTGCCGAGGTAACGGCCCAGCGCGCGCTCGATGTCCGTAACGATCTGCAGCGCCATGAGGCGCGCCTCGCGCGTCATGAAGCCCACGACGAGCTTGCGCTTCATCTGCGCGCGCCCGGCGAGGAAGAAGACGAGCGTGCCGGCAAAGAGCAGGAACTGGGCGACGGCGGGCGTCGCCGCCGAGAGCGCCGTCTCCAGAAGGGACGATCCGCTCACCTGCACGTCGATCGCTCCGCCTTGTCCGACATCGGACAGGCCGCGCTCGATGCGCCGCAGGAAGCCCATGGGCTCACGCAGGGACCGGAAGCGCTCCTCGAGGATGCTGCCGAGCTCCGGCGCACGTTCCACCCACATGTTGACCTGGTCCGAGAAGGACAGGGTCAGGAGGTAGAGCGCCGCAACGAAGATCGACACGAGCCCGATGGCGCCAAGGAAGGGCGGGACGCCCCGCCGCGCCATTTGCTCCACGAGGGGGCCAACGATGCTGCCGACGATGATTGCGGCACAGACGGGCGCCGTGACGGCCCGGGTCGCCATCAGCACGGCGCCGAAGGTCATGATGAAGATCCCGATCACGGCGAGCCGCGTGATCGTCTTCCAGAACATTTCCTCGTCGATGGGCGCCGTCTTGACCGGATCGGGAGGCGGCGCATCCCGACGCTGGGCGGAAGCCGGCCAGCGCAGCCGACGCCTATAGTTGCGCAGATCCATGACGACCGCCGGTTTCCGCCTGCACCCCATCGCGCGATGGCTGTGCGAGGCAACGTGCCGGCGGTCGTATTGTTCCCCCCGCTTCGCGACGGGCCTGCGGCGGCGTCAGACGAAGGAGCCGTGGCAGTGCTTGTACTTCTTGCCGGAGCCGCAGGGGCACGGATCGTTGCGGCCGACCTTGCCCCAGGTCGAGGGATCGTTCGGATCGCGCGCCGGCCGCGGGCCCGCTTCGGCCGGCGCCGAGGCAAGCGCCAGCGCCAGTTCGTCCTCGCCGGTGAGCGGGTCGATGTGATGTGCCTCCATGGGCGGCAGCTCGGCTTCCTGCGGCGGCTGGAACAGGACTTCGACGCGCATCAGCTGCGCCGTCACGTGTTCGCGCAGGTGGTCAAGGAGGCTGTCGAAGAGCTGGAACGCCTCGGCCTTGTACTCGTTAAGCGGGTCACGCTGGGCGAGGCCGCGCCAGCCGATGACCTGCCTCAGGTGGTCGAGGGTGACGAGATGTTCGCGCCAGAGGTGGTCCAGCGTCTGCAGCAGCACCTGCTTCTCGACATAGGTCATCACCTCGGGCGTGTTCTTCTCGACGCGGGCGGCATAGGCCTCGTTCGCCGCCTTCTGCAGGCGCTCCCGCATCTCCTCGTCGGCGATGCCCTCTTCCTTCGCCCAGTCGGCGACGGGAACGTCGAGGTTGAGGATCCGCCTGACGCTCTCCTCGAGCCCCGCGACGTCCCACTGCTCGGGATAGGCTCCCTCGGGGATGTGTCGCGCGACGATGTCGTCGATGACGGTCTGGCGCATGTCGTCGATGGTGTCGCGCACAGACTGGGCAGCCATGAACTCCCGGCGCTGCTCGAAGACGACCTTGCGCTGGTCGTTCATGACGTTGTCGTACTTCAGGATGTTCTTGCGGATGTCGTAGTTGCGCGCCTCGACCTTGGCTTGCGCCTTCTCAATGGCCTTGTTGATCCAGGGATGGATGATGGCTTCGTCTTCTTTCAACCCGAGGCGCTGGAGCATGCTGTCCATGCGGTCGGAGCCGAAGATGCGCATCAGGTCGTCCTGAAGCGACAGGAAGAACTTGGAGCGGCCGGGGTCGCCCTGGCGGCCCGAGCGGCCGCGCAGCTGGTTGTCGATACGCCGGCTCTCGTGCCGCTCGGTACCGAGCACATAGAGGCCACCCGCCTCAAGCGCCCGCTGCTTGAACTGGGCGACCTCGATGCGGATCGCCTCCTCCTTCGCACGCCGCTCCTCGCCGTCCGGCATGTCGCCGAGCTCGTGGGCGATGCGCATCTCGGCGTTGCCGCCGAGCTGGATGTCGGTGCCGCGGCCGGCCATGTTGGTGGCGATCGTGATGGCGCCAGGCACGCCGGCCTGCGCCACGATGAAGGCCTCCTGCTCGTGGAAACGGGCGTTGAGCACGGCGAAATGCTTGGAGGGCTGGCCAGAGCGGGCCGCCTCGAAGAGCGGCTTCAGCGCGTCCTCGCGCGTGAAGTCGATCTGCTTGAAGCCGTGACGGACCAGGAGTTGCGCCAGGAGCTCCGACTTCTCGATGGACGTCGTGCCGACCAGGATAGGCTGGCCCTTGGCGGTGGCAGCCTCGATCTCGCGGACGATCGCCTTGTACTTCTCCTCCGCCGTCCGGTAGACCTCGTCGTCCTCGTCAATGCGCTGCACGGGCAGGTTAGTCGGGATCTCGACCACGTCCAGCCGGTAGATGTCGGCGAACTCGTCCGCCTCGGTGGCGGCCGTGCCGGTCATGCCCGCCAGCTTCTCGTAGAGGCGGAAGTAGTTCTGGAACGTGATGGAGGCGAGCGTCTGGTTCTCGGGCTGGATCGGCACGCGCTCCTTGGCCTCGAGCGCCTGGTGCAGGCCTTCCGAATAGCGACGCCCCGGCATCATGCGGCCGGTGAACTCGTCGATGATGACAACCTCGCCGTTGCGGACGATGTAGTCCCTGTCTCGCTGGAAGAGCGTGTGGGCGCGCAACGCCTGGTTGACGTGGTGCACGATGGTGGCGTTGTTCGCCTCGTACAGCGAGCCTTCCTTGAGGATGCCCGCCTCTTGGAGGAGCTGCTCGATGTGCTCGTTGCCCTTCTCCGTGAGGGAGACGGCGCGCTGCTTCTCGTCGACCTCGTAGTCTTCCTTGGTGAGCTTGGGAATCACCGCGTCAATGGCGTTGTAGAGCTCGGAGCGGTCGTCGAGGGGCCCGGAAATGATGAGCGGCGTGCGTGCCTCGTCGATCAGGATCGAGTCCACCTCGTCGACGATGGCGAAGTGGTGCCCGCGTTGGACCATCTGTGCGAAGTCGTACTTCATGTTGTCGCGCAGATAGTCGAAGCCGAACTCGTTGTTGGTGCCGTAGGTGATGTCGCAGGCATAGGCTGCCTTGCGCTGCTCGTCGTCGAGCCCATGCACGATGATGCCGACGCTGAGGCCGAGGAAGCGGTAGACGCGGCCCATCCATTCGGCGTCGCGGCGGGCGAGGTAGTCGTTGACGGTGACGACGTGCACGCCCTTTCCGGCGAGCGCGTTGAGATAGGTCGGCAGGGTGGCGACGAGCGTCTTGCCCTCGCCCGTGCGCATCTCGGCGATGCCGCCCTCGTGCAGGACCATGCCGCCGATGAGCTGGACATCGAAGTGGCGCTGGCCGAGCACGCGCTTGGCCGCCTCGCGCACCGTGGCGAAGGCAGGCACCAGCAGGTCATCGAGGCTGCGTCCCTCGGCGAGCTGACGCTTGAATTCCTCGGTGCGGGCGCGCAGCGCCTCGTCGCTCAGCGCCGCAAGCTCCGGCTCGAGGGCATTGATGGCCGCCACCTTCGGCTTGTACGTCTTGAGGCGGCGATCGTTGGCCGAGCCGAAGATTTTTTTTGCGAGAGCGCCGAACATCGATGGCCTTTCCGGACGAAAACAGTCTTGCGGTACGAACGAGCGCACGTGCGGCACCGAGGAGCCGCGGCTATGGTGGAACTCCTGTCGCCGCGCGACAATTACCCGGCGTGAGCGCGCCGGTCCAGCATAACTCTGAAGGTTGCGCGTTGCTGGTCCGCCGGGGCGTCGTCGGGCGGCCGGGATCCCTTGCGCCACATGGGATCGGGGCGGGGGAATGTCAACGCTTTCAACAATGGGCGAGAGCTGTCGCGGACGATTTGTCCCTTGCCAAGCGCTTGCGCTTCAGCCACTCATGCCACCGTGATGCCGGCCGGCCCTGCGCGAGCGGCCCCGCCGGTCCATGTTCCATGCGGCTCGCGCCGGACCGATCCATGAAACGATTTCGCCCGCATGCCCTCGTCCTGCTGACCGGAGCCGCGTTCCTCGCGGGTGCGGCGGCCGTGGCCCAGACCTCGGCGCCCGCGCAGCCGGCGCCCGCGCAGAGCCAGGCGGCGGATGAGACGAAGGTGCTCGCTCGCGTCGATGGCGAGCCCATCACTGCCCTCGATCTCGAGATCGCGGCGCAGGATCTCGGCGACCGGCTGCCCGCGATGGCCGAGGCCCAGCGGCAGGACTATCTGATCGGCTACGTCATCGACCTGAAGCTCGGCGCCAAGGCGGCCCGGGCCGCCAAGGTCGATGCCGCGCCGGATTTCGAGCGTCGCGTTGCCTATTATCGCGACAAGGTGCTGCTCGACGAATATCTGCAGAAGGAAGTCGAGAAGGCGGTGACGCCCGAGGCCGCCCGCGCGCTCTACGACGAGACGGTGAAGAACCTGAAGCCGGAAGACGAGGTGCGCGCCCGGCACATCCTCCTCGAGAACGAGGAGGATGCGAAGAAGGTGGTCGCGCGGCTCGAGGCGGGGGAGGATTTCGCCAAGGTCGCCGGCGAGGTGTCGAAGGATCCTGGCTCGGCCAAGGAGGGGGGCGACCTCGGCTACTTCACGAAGGACCGGATGGTGAAGGAGTTCGCCGACGCCGCCTTCGCGCTCGAGCCCGGCAAGGTCTCCGCTCCCGTCAAGTCGCAGTTCGGCTGGCACGTCATCAAGGTCGAGGACCGGCGTGTGAAGCCGCTGCCGACCTTCGAGGAGGTGAAGGAGCAGGTCGAGGCCTATCTCGCCCGCAAGGCGCAGCAGGATCTCATCCTCGGCCTGCGCAAGGACGCCAAGATCGAGCGACTCGACAAGGCCGACAGCGGCAAGCCTGGCGAGAAGCCGGCCGAGCCGAAGAAGAACTGAGCAGATAGGGCCTGTCTTCCTCGCGGACCGGCCGTTGGTCCGCGAGGTGTTCCCCACCACCGCCCGCGCCGGCCCTGCACGAGGGCATCCCGAGGCATCCGATGTCCACCACCGTCTCCCCGCTTGCTCCCAAGATCGTGCCCGACATGCCCGCCATCGAGGGCGTGCGCTTCGCGACCGCCGCGGCCGGCATCCGCTACAAGAACCGCACCGACGTCCTGATGGCGGTGTTCGACGAGGGCACGACGGTGGCGGGCGTCTTCACGCGTTCCAAGTGCCCTTCGGCCGCGGTCGACTGGTGCCGGGAGCACCTTGCTTCCGGCACGGCACGGGCGCTCGTCGTCAACTCGGGCAACGCCAATGCCTTCACCGGCACGAAGGGCCGCGAGGCGGTGGCCCTGACGGCGAAGATCGCCGCCGCCGCTGCCGGCTGCCGGCCTGAGGACGTGTTCCTCGCCTCCACCGGCGTCATCGGCGAGCCGCTCGATGCGACGAAGTTTGAGGGCGTACTGGAAGACTGTGTGAGGCGCGCCGGGGGCGGGCCGTGGATCGAAGCCGCGCGTGCCATCATGACAACCGACACCTTTCCCAAGGTGGCGACGCGCACGGTCAATCTCGGCGGCGTGCCCGTGACCATCAACGGCATCGCCAAGGGTGCCGGGATGATCGCGCCCGACATGGCGACCATGCTCTCCTTCGTCGTCACCGACGCGCCCATTGCCGCGCCGGTCCTGCAGCGGCTCCTGGCGCGCGGCGTCGAGACCACCTTCAATGCGGTGACCGTAGACGGCGACACCTCGACCTCCGACACGCTGATGCTGTTTGCCACCGGTGCGGCGGCCAGGCGTGGCGCCCCGCGCATCGAGGAGGCGGGCGACCGCCGGCTCGCCGCCTTCCGCAAGGCGCTCGGTGAACTCCTGCTCGATCTTGCCCAGCAGGTGGCCCGTGACGGCGAGGGAGCGCGCAAGTTCATCACCGTCACCGTCGAGGGAGCGGTCAGCGCTGCCTCGGCCAAGCGCATCGCCTTCTCCATCGCCAACTCGCCGCTGGTGAAGACGGCCGTAGCCGGCGAGGACGCCAACTGGGGCCGCGTCGTCATGGCCGTCGGCAAGGCGGGCGAGCCAGCCGAGCGCGACAGGCTCACCATCTACTTCGGCGACATCCGCGTGGCGCACCAGGGTGAGCGCGACCCGTCCTACGACGAGGCGCTCACCACTGCCTACATGCGAGGCGACGAGATCCTGATCCGCGTCGATCTCGGTCTCGGACGCGGCAAGGCCACGGTGTGGACCTGCGACCTGACGAAGGAATACGTCGCCATCAACGGCGATTACCGCTCCTGAGGCACCGTCGATGAAGCTCGTCCTCGTCGCCGCCTGCGCCCTCCTCGACGTGGACGGGCGTGTGCTCATCGCCCAGCGGCCCGAGGGCAAGCAGCTCGCCGGGCTGTGGGAGTTCCCTGGCGGCAAGGTGGAGCCCGGCGAGCGGCCGGAGGAAACGCTGATCCGCGAGCTTCACGAGGAGCTCGGCATCACGGTGGCCGAGCCCTGCCTTGCGCCCCTGACCTTCGCGAGCCACGCCTACGAGACTTTCCATCTCCTGATGCCGCTCTACGTCTGCCGGCGCTGGGAGGGGCAGGTCATGCCGCGCGAGGGACAGGCGCTCAAGTGGGTGATGCCGAACCGCCTGCGCGACTATCCCATGCCGCCGGCGGACGAGCCGTTGATCCCGCATTTGACGGCGCTGATGTGAGCTTCGGCCGCAGGCAGCGTGACCGGCACGGTTCATTTGCCGGCGCAGGCCAGGTGCAGAAAGGCTCCGGCTTCGATTCTAGGCTACGATGATTAGCCGGCGTCATTTCTGGCATCGACGACGAGTGGCAGCAGGGCCGTCCGGATCTTTTCCAAGATATCCACAGGCCTCTGGCTGTCGCGCGCGACAAGAACATGCACGTAGTGGCCGGCCGCCAGCGCCTCGTTCTCGCCGGTGCGGAACACGGCGACGTCATAGGTGACGGAGGAGCGGCCGAGACGGGAGATGGCGAGCCCGACCTCGAGCGCGTCGGGATAGGCGGCGCTGGCGAAATAGGTGAGGCCGGTCTCCGCGACGAGGAAGATGTGCGGGCTCCTCGCGATGTCGATGAGGCCATTGTCGATGAGGAAGCGGTTCACCGCCGTGTCGACATAGGCGTAGTAGGTGACGTTGTTGACGTGGCCGTAGGCGTCGTTGTCATGCCAGCGCGTTTCGATGCGGTGAAAGTGACGATAGGCGGTCCGGCTCGGCCGCGTCCGCCGCGCCGTGGCCGGGACGGGGGGCGTCGGATGATGGTTCACCAGGCAGCCTCGTAGATGCTGAGGGCGTCGGCCTCGCTCAGGGGCCGGGGGTTGTTGACGAGCAGGCGGGTCTGCTTCACGGCGTCGCGCGCGAGGCGGGGCAGGTCCTCACGCGGTATGCCGACGTCGCGCAGGCGCCGGGCGAGGCCGATCTCCTCGCACAGGTGCTCCAGGGCCTCTGCGAAGGCCTCCGCTCGCCGTGCCGCCGGCACTTCGGCGAGCCAGGGGAAGGCGCAGGGAGCGATCTCGGCATAGGCGGGGCCGCAGGCCTCGGCGTTGAAGCGCAGCACGTGCGGCAGCACGAGGGCGTTCGAGAGGCCGTGCGGCACGTGATAGTGGCCGCCCACCGGATAGGCGAGGGCGTGGACGGCTGCCACGGGCGAGTTGGCGAAGGCCTGGCCGGCGAACATGGCGCCGAGCAGCATGTTGGCGCGTGCCTCCCCGTGCGTGCCGTCGCGCACGGCCGAACGGATGTCGCCGCCGAGGAGCTTCAGCGCTTCTCTAGCGAGCAGGCAGGAGACGGGATTGTTGTTGGCGCTCGTCGAGGTATAGGCCTCGATGGCGTGCACCATGGCGTCGATCCCCGTCGCCGCGGTCACGTGATGCGGCAGCGCATAGGTGAGCTCCGGGTCGAGCAGTGCGATGTCCGGCAGCAGGACGGGCGACACGACGCCCTTCTTCTCGGCTTCGCCCGTGGTGACGATGGAGATCGGCGTCACCTCCGAGCCGGTACCCGCCGTCGTCGGCACCAGCACGAGCGGCAGGCGCGGCCCCTTCGCCTGGCCGACGCCGTAGACGGAGGAGAGCTCTTCCCCGCTGCGGGCAAGCAGCGCCACGAGCTTGGCGACGTCCATGGACGAGCCACCGCCGAAGCCGATGACACCATCCGCCTGCGCGGCGCGGGCCTCGCCCGCGGCGGCGAGCACCACGGCCTCTGGCGGGTCGGCCGTCACGCCGTCGAAGACGGTGACCGCGACGCCCGCCGCGGCAAGGGATGCGAGCGCGCCCTCATGCAGCTTCGCGTCGACGATGCCGCGGTCGGTGACGAGGATGACGCGTTTGCCCAGATGGCTGAGGGCGATGTTGCCGATCTGGGCGATGCTGCCGGCGCCGAAGACGATCGTTTTCGCCGTGCTGAAGGTGAAGGAATGCATCGCCTCCTCCCGTCCCGAGCCGGAACCTGCTCCAAAGCCGATTCCCGGGCATGAGACGTGAGTGGCTGGCCGTTGGCAAGACCCATGGGCGGTTTTACCGCCGTGCGTTCATGCGCCCTCGTCCTTTCTGTCCGGCGCAAATCCCTTCAGCGCGTCGGCGAGGCGCATCTTCGCCGAGCCCGGTCGCAGAGGCTTCCGCTGGCTTTCATGCGGTGCCCAGCCGGACAGCCAGACGATGTCGAAGGTCGCCGGAATGCGCCCGTCCGCCATGGCGAAGCGCTCCGCATAGATGGCGGCGGCGCGTATCAGGGTTGCCCGGCGCAGCGGTGTGCGGCGACGCTCGACGAGGGTGTTGGTGAGGCCCATTGCCCTCAGGTCGCGCATGAGTGCGAAGGCGTTGTCGTAGCGCACGGTCAGCGTATCGACGTCCGTGACCGGCAGGGCGAGGCCGGCGCGCTGCAGCAGGCCTCCGAGGTCGCGCAGGTCCGCGAAGGGTGCGACGCGCGGGCTGACGCCCCCTTCGACTTCCGCCTCGGCGGCCGCGAAGGCGGTGCGCAGCTCGTTCAGCGTGCTGCCGCCGAAGAGGCAGCCGACGAACAGTCCGTCGTCGACGAGGCAGCGGCGGATCTGCGCAAGCGAGCCCGGCAGGTCGTTGACTCCCTGCAGAGCCAGCAGCGACACCACGAGGTCAAAGCTCTTCGGCGCGAAGGGAATGAGTTCCTCGTCCGCAACCACCGTCGCCCCGGCCGCGGTGGGGAGGAGCGGGCGGACCGGAGCTGCATGCAGGACGTGCCCGACCTGCCCGCTCGCCAGGAGTGCGGCGGCCGCACCGCCATGCGGCGTGCCGAGGTCGAGGGCCCGCGGAAAGCTGCGCTTGACGGCCGCAATCCGTTCGGCAAGCTCGTCGCAGACCCGCGTCAGGAGGAAGTCGGCATAACCGAGACGCCCGGCGCGCGTCAGGCGCAGGCGCTGCTGACGACGGTCGAAGATCTGGGGGGCATTTGTCATGGCGCGTGATCCGTTGCGGCCTTATGGGCCGTCGCGCGGGCAAGGTCAAAGCATTCCGGCCCGGCACCGATGAACCTTGTTGCCGAAGCGTCTCTCGCTTCCCGCCTCCATCGCTCCGTCCGGCGGGCGGGGACGAAGCTGGCCGATCTTCTCTATCCGCCTCGCTGCGTCGCCTGCGGCGCGGCCACTGCCGAGGCTCATGCGCTCTGTCCGCGCTGCTGGAGCGGGATCGCCTTCATCGAGCGACCGTTCTGCGAGCGGCTCGGCACGCCTTTCGCCGTGGATATCGGCGGGCTGCTCCTGTCGCCGGCGGCCATCGCCGAGCCGCCGGTCTTCGGCCGGGCGCGGGCGGTTGCCCGTTTCGACGGCGCCGTGCGGGAGATGGTGCACCGGCTGAAATACGGCGATCGCATGGATCTTGCCGAGGCCATGGGACGCATGATGGTGCGTGCGGGCGGCGAGATCCTGGCCGGGGCGGACGTGCTGGTGCCGGTGCCGCTGCACCGCATGCGGCTTTTCATGCGCCGGTTCAACCAGGCTGCGGCGCTTGCCCGTGTTATCTCCCGCCTCACCGGCGTGCCCTGGGAGGCGGAGGTGCTGCGCCGCGTCAGGCGCACGCGGCCCCAGACGGGTCTCACGCGGCTCCAGCGGGCCGGCAACCTGCAGGGTGCCTTCGCCGTGCCGGCCGACAGGCGCGCGCATGTGGAGGGCCGTACAGTCGTCCTCGTCGACGACGTGCTGACCACCGGCGCGACCGCCAATGCTGCCAGCCGTGCGCTGCTGCGCGCCGGCGCACAGCAAGTGGACGTCCTCGCCTTCGCGCGAGTTGTCGTCGGCGGGGATTGACGCCTATATGACAGCAAGGGCGCCGTGAGCCGGCGCCACAAGACAAGGCAGGAGAAGGATGGCCTCCGTCGTCATCTATACCAAGTCCTGGTGCCCCTACTGCAGCGCTGCCAAGGATCTGCTGCAGCGCAAGGGTGTCGCGTTCCAGGAAATCGAGATCACCGGCCGCAGCGACCTGCGCGACGAGATGATCGAGCGGGCGGCCGGACGCACCACCGTGCCGCAGATCTTCATCGGCGAGCGGCATGTCGGCGGCTGCGACGATCTCTATGCGCTCGATTCCCGCGGCGAGCTCGACGCGTTGCTCGCGGCTTGAGGCTCCGGGCGCCGGAGTGACCGAGAGATGATCCGCTACGATCTCGTCTGCGACAAGAACCATACATTCGACAGCTGGTTCACCGACAGCGCGGCCTACGAGAAGCTTTCGGCCGGCGGGCTCGTCACCTGTCCCCACTGCGGCTCCGCCCGGGTCTCGAAGGCCATCATGGCCCCGGCCGTGAAACGGACGGACAGGGACCAGCCGGCGCTTCCGTCCGCGCCGGCGGGCGCGCCCGCCGAGTCCGGTCCTGTAGCCCTCCTCTCCGAAAAGGATCGGCAGATACGCGCTTTCCTGCGCGCCGTGCGCCGTCATGTCCTGGAGAACGCCGAGAATGTGGGCGACCGCTTCCCCGAGGAGGCCCGGCGCATGCATGCGGGCGAGACGGAGGAGCGCGCCATTTACGGCGGCGCTTCGCTCGAGGAGGTGCGTGCCCTGCACGAGGAGGGCATCGAGGTTCTGCCGCTGCCGCGCCTGCCGGAAGAGGGCAACTGAACCCCTGCGAGCGGCTTTGACGCCGGTGTCCGCTGGCATCAATTTGGGCGGCGACGACAATGGAGCTTCCAGCCATGGCTGATCCTGCCTTCCGCTCCGTGCGCGGCCGCGTGCTCACCTTTCTTGCGCCGCCGCAAGGGGCGGGGGACGAGGCGAGCTATCGCTATTTCGTCGACGGCCTCGTGGTGGTGCGGGACGGCCGCATCGCAGCGGTCGGCGAGGCGGCCCCGCTGCTCGCGACCCTGCCGCCCGGCACGCCAGTCGATCACTACCCCGATGCGCTCATCCTGCCGGGATTCATCGATCCGCACATCCATTTCCCGCAGACACAGGTCATCGCTTCCTATGGGACGCAGCTGCTCGAATGGCTCGAGAAATATACTTTTGTCGAGGAGCAGCGCTTCGCCGATCCAGCCCACGCGGCCGAGCAGGCGGTATTCTTCTTCGACGAGCTTGCCCGCAATGGGACGACGACGGCGCTCGCCTTCTGCTCGGTCCATCCCGTCTCGGTCGACGCCTATTTCGCGGAGGCCGAGCGCCGCGGCATGGGCATGCTCGGCGGCAAGGTGATGATGGACCGAAACGCGCCGCCGGCCCTCACGGATACGGCGCAGCGCGGCTATGACGAGACGAAGGCGCTGATCGTCCGCTGGCACGGGCGTGGGCGCCAGCGCGTCGCCATCACGCCACGCTTCGCCATCACCTCGACGGCCGGGCAGCTCGCGGCTGCAGGGGCGCTCAGGCGGGAGCATCCAGACCTTCTCGTGCAGACGCACCTGTCGGAGAACTGCGCCGAGATCGAGACGGTGCGCCGGCTCTTTCCCGAGGCGGACGGCTATCTCGACGTCTACGACCGGTTCGGCCTCACCGGCGAGCGCAGCCTCTTCGGCCATTGCATCCACCTCACCGAGGCCGAGCGCCGCCGCATGGCAGAGACGGGTTCGGTCGCCGTCTTCTGTCCCACGTCCAACCTTTTTATCGGCAGCGGTCTCTTCGACATGAGGAAGGCCGTCAGCGAGACGCCGGCCATGCGCGTCGCGGTGGCGACGGATGTCGGCGGCGGCACGAGCTTCTCGATGCTGCGCACCCTCGCGGAGGGCTACAAGGTGCAGCAGCTTCTCGGCTACAACTGGAGCGCGCTTGAGGCCTTCTACCTCGCCACCGCTGGCAATGCCGCGGCCCTCGGCCTTGCGGGCGAGATCGGCACGCTGGAGCCCGGTGCCTTCGCCGACCTCGTCGTGCTTGATGCGCGGGCAACGCCGGTCATGGCCAACCGCATGGCGCGGATCGACGGCGACCTCGAGGCGGAGCTGTTCGTGCTCATGACGCTCGGCGACGACCGGGCCGTGCGCGCCACCTATGCCGCCGGCCGGCTCGTTCATGCCAGGAGCTGAGCGCCCGTCCGGTCACACCTTGCGTGTCGCGAGCTGCGCGACGGCTTCGGCCGTCTCGGCCGCGAGCCGCGCCATGAGTTCCGCCGCACTTTGGCGGCGTGCGAGGCGCACGCCCTGCCCGGCCCAGAGCGACAGGTAATCGGCCCGCCCGGCCCTGGCGGCGGCGGTGCGGATCGGCCGTGTCAGGGCGTTCTGCAGCGGGAAGGGGAGAATGGCGCCCCCGGCCTCCACCGCCGTCATGAAGCGGTTGGCGATGCCACGCGCCGGCCGGCCGGAGAAGGCGCGTGTCACCTGCGTCTCGTCTTCCCTCGCCGCCAGCAGGGCCGCGCGGTAAGCTTCAGGAATCCCGGCCTCGGCACAGGCGAGGAAGGCGGTCCCCATCTGAACCGCGCTGGCGCCGAGCGCGAGCGCTGCCGCGATGCCGCGCCCGTCCATGATGCCGCCGGAGGCGACGACGGGAATCGAAACGGCGTCCACCACCTGCGGCACCAGTGCCATTGTGCCGATCATGGCGCGCTCGAAGGGCACGGCGAAGGTGCCGCGATGGCCGCCGGCCTCGCTGCCCTGGGCCACGACCAGATCGGCGCCGGCCGCTTCCACGGCCTTTGCTTCCTCCACGGTCGTCGCCGTCGCAGCGAACAGCATGCCCTTCGCCTTGACGGCCGCCACGACGTCCGGCCCCGGCAGGCCGAAGGTAACGCTGAAGAGGCTGGCGCCGCTCTCCAGCACCGCCTCCACCTGCGCGGCGAAAGTATCGGCCGGCGCTGCCGGCATCTGCGGTCGGGGCAGGGCCAGCTCCTCGCAGAAGGGTGCGACGGCATCGAGCGCGGCGTTGGCATCGGCTGGAGGCTCCGGTGCCGGCAGGGGGGCGAAGAGGTTGATGCCGAAGGGGCGGGCCGTTGTGGCCCGCACGGCGGCAGCCGCCTCCCGAATCTGCTGCGGCGACAGATAGGCGGCGCCGATGACGCCGAGGCCGCCGGCCTCGCTTACGGCCGCGACGAGGGCAGGCGTATCGCTGCCGGCCATGGGGGCCTGGATGACGGGATGGACGAGGTCGAGGCGCTGCATGGGGTCAGTCCGCTCGTTCAGGGCGGACGAACGATAGCGCCGGACGAACCATCAGGAAAAATGGTTTTCGATGATGACAATCATCTCTTATGGAGATGGCAGGCCCGCATCACTGGCGCGTCACCTGGACTCGGCGCGGGCCGGCTCTTCCGTCGGGGTGGGAGCGTCGAGGGTCGCCCAGCCATTCGTCGTGCCGGTGGGCGGCAGGTTCGCGCGCTCGCGCTTGTCGCGCAGGATGTGGGCCTTGGAGATCATGAAAGCCGTCACCGGTGCCGTCAGGAAGATGAAAAGCGTGATGAGCAGCTCGTGGAGGGAGAGGCTGCCGCGCACGGCCACCGCAAAGATCATCGACGCGATGAGGATGGAGCCGATGCCCAGGGTGGTCGACTTGGTCGGGCCGTGCAGGCGGCGCATCATGTCCGGCAGCTTGGCGAGCGCGAAGGACCCGACCAGCAGGAAGAACGCCCCGACGAGGATGAGGGCGGCGATGAGGAATTCAGCGACGATGGCCATCGGTCCGTCCGGTGCGGGGTTTCATTCGATCACGTTGCCGCGCAGCAGGTACTTGCAGAATGACACCGTTGTGAGGAAGCCGACCATGGCAAAGAGCAGGGCGGCCTCGAAATAGACCGGCGCCTCGAAGAACATGGCGACGACGACGATGAGCGCGATGGCGTTCACCGTCATGGTATCGAGGGCAAGGATACGGTCGAGCACATCCGGTCCCGCGACGAGGCGGTAGACGTTGAACAGCAGCGACAGGCCGATGACTCCGATCGCGATCTGGCAGGCGAGCGTGATCATCCGAAGATCCTCTTCAGCCGAGCCTCGTAGCGGGTCTTGATCTGCGCGACGTCCGCGGCTGGATCGTCGCTGTTGAGGCAGTGAACGAGCAGCGCCCGCCCGTCGGCGGACAGGTCGCAACTCACCGTGCCTGGCGTCATGGTGATGGTGCCGGCAAGAGCCGTGATGGCCTCGGGCGAGGTGATGTCGAGCGGCACGGTGACGAAGGTCGACTTTAGGCTGTCCCCGCGGCGGAAGAGGACGAGGCGCGCCACCATCACGTTCGAGACGATGATGTCCCACAGCACCACGAGGCCGTATTCGACGATGGCGAGCGGCGCCCTGATCCTGGGCCGATCGGGCCAGTAGGCGCTGGTGAGGAGGGGGATGAGAATGCCGAGGGCAAGGCCGAGCACGATATGGCCGGCCGATACGTCGTTCGCCAGCAGCAACCAGACGAAGGTGATAAACAGCGTCAGGATGGGGTGGGGGACGATCTTGTGCATGGCTCACAGTCCCGTCACGCTGGCCGTCTTGATGGTGCCGATCACGGCTTCGACGTACCCGCGCGTGTCGAGCGCCTGGTGCGCCGTTTCGCCGAGGGCGCGGGAGACGGGCGCCGCGAGGACCGACAGCAGGACCGTCGCGCCGATGAGCGTGGCGGCGGCCAGCGTCGGCACCGCGCGGCGCCGGACGTCCTCCTGCGCGGCCGGCGCCGGCTGGGCGGCGCTCTTCCAGAAGAGGACGCTGCCCGCCCGTGAGAAGCCGACGAGCATGAGGAAGCTCGAGCCGAGCACGACGGTCCAGATGGCGGCGGCGTGCGGAGTCGTCATCGTGGCGTCGAGGAGGAGCAGTTTGCCGAGGAAGCCCGACAGGGGCGGCAGGCCGACCGTGGCGATGGCGGCGAGGAAGAACAGGGCGCCGTAGACGTAGTCGCGCGGGAAGGGGGCAGCGGCGCTCAGCGTGTCGCGCGCCTTGCCGCGCCGGATGGCGATCAGATCCACCAGCAGGAAGAGCGCGGCCCCGGCCACGGTGCTGTGCACCAGATAGTAGAGCGCCGCGGTGACGCCCACTTCGTCGAACAGGCCGATGGCGATGAGCAGCGTTCCCATCGAGGCGACGGCGGCGAAGCAGGCGAGGTCGAGCAGCCTGCGGCTCGCGAGGACGCCGATGGCGCCAATGGCGAGGGTGACCATGGCGGCCGGGATGACCCACGGCTCCGCGACGAGGGCCAGCGGGCCGGCGTCCGGGCCGAAGACGAGGCCGTACATGCGCAGGATGCAGTAGGCGCCGACCTTGGTCATGATGGCAAAGAGCGCGGCGACCGGCGCCGAGGCGGCGGCATAGGTGGTGGGCAGCCACCAGTGCAGCGGCACCATGGCGGCCTTCAGTGCGAAGACCATGAAGAGAAGGAGCGCGCCGGTGCGCAGGAGGGCGACGTCACCCGTCGCGACCTGAGAGGCCTTCACCGCGAGGTCTGCCATGTTGAGCGTGCCGGTGACGGCGTAGATGATGCCGACGGCGATGAGGAACAGCGTCGAGCCGATGAGGTTGATGGTGACGTACTGGAAGCCTGCCTTGAGCCGGCGTGGCCCGCCCCCGTGCAGCATGAGGCCGTAGGAGGCGATCAGCATCACCTCGAAGAACACGAAGAGATTGAAGAAATCGCCGGTCAGAAAGGCGCCGTTGAGCCCGAGGAGCTGGAACTGGAACAGCGGGTGAAAGTGCCGGCCGCGCCTGTCCCAGCCGTTGATGGCGTAGACGATGACGACGAGGGCAAGGCATGCCGTCAGCAGCAGCATGGTGGCCGAAAGTCGGTCGAGCACCTGCAGGATGCCGAAGGGGGCCGGCCAGTTGCTGAGGAGATAGACGCGCAGTTCTCCATCGTCCGCGAGCCGGTAGAGCCCAAGGGTCAGGACGACGAGCGCCACCGTCGCGACGACGGAGATGACCCGCTGCAGGAAGAGGTTGTCGCGGGCGAAGAGCACGAGGCAGGCGGCGGTCAGCGCCGGCAGCACCGTGGGGACGACAATCCAGTGGCTCATTGGCGTGCCTTCCCGTCACGGGCCTCGAGGCCGTCCTCGCCGACGTCGTCCATGGCGACGCCATCCGATCCAGTTTCGAGGAAGCTGCGCAGAGCGAGGACGACGATGAGCGCCGTCATGCCGAAGGAGATGACGATGGCCGTCAGCACCAGGGCCTGCGGCAGCGGGTCCGTGTAGTCTGTCGCCGACGGATCGATGATCGGTGGCTTGTCGATGGTCAGGCGGCCCATGGAGAAGAGGAAGAGGTTGACGGCGTAGGACAGCAGCGCCAGCCCGATGATGACCGGGAAGGTGCGGGCCCGCAGCGTCATGTAGATGCCGCCCGCCGTGAGGGCGCCGATGGCGCTGGCCAGCAGAAACTCCATGCTCATTTGGCCGCTCCCTGGGTTGCGGTGAGGGCCGGCGCATCGCCGCCCACGGGCTGCGGCCTGTTGTCCATCGGGCCCTCCGGCACGGGCTCGCGTTCGGCCCGCTGCTCGACGCGGGCGATCTGCGACAGCGACAGCATCACGGCGCCGATGACGGTGAGGAAGACCCCGGTGTCGAAACCCATGGCCGAGGCCAGCTCCACGTCGCCGATGACGGGCAGGTGGAGGTGACCGAATGTGCTCGTCAGGAACGGGGCGTCGAAGAACCAGGAACCGATGCCAGTGAGGCCCGCGATGATGACGCCGGCGCCGATCAGCGCCTGGGCATTCACCCGGGCGCGCTCGGCGGCGAAGGCATAGCCGCTGGCGATGTACTGCATGATGAAAGCGATGGAGACGATGAGCCCGGCGATGAAGCCGCCGCCCGGCTGGTTGTGGCCGCGCAGGAAGATGTAGACGGCGACCGTGAGGGCGAGCGGCAGCAGCACGCGGGTGGCGACGACGAGGATGAGCGGATGGGCGTCCTTCGCCTCCTCGCCCTGGCGCATCGCGTCGAGCCGGCGCGCCGCCGCTCCCCGCAGCGCGTTGTCGAGCAAGGCGAAGATGGTGAGGGCGGCGATGCCGAGCACGATGATCTCGCCGAAGGTGTCGTAGCCGCGGAAGTCCACCAGCGTGACGTTCACCACGTTGGTGCCGCCGCCGCCGGGCTTCGACTGGGCGATGTGGAAGTCCGAGATGGTGGAGAAATCGCGCGTCATCACCGCATAGGCGATGCCGGCGATGCCGAGGCCAGCCACGATTGCGACCGCGCCGTCGCGCAGGTGGATGCCGAGCCCCTTCTCGGGCGCCGTCTGCTTCGGCAGGAGGTTGAGCGCGAGCAGCAGCAGGATGGTCGTCACCACCTCGACGGAGATCTGCGTCAGGGCGAGATCCGGCGCCGACAGCGTCAGGAAGGAAAGCGAGACGACAAGGCCGATGACGCTCGTCAGGACCAGCGCCAGAAGGCGGTTGGCGTGGCAGGTGATGACGGCGAGCGTCGCGCCGAGCACGAGGATCCACGCCAGGATGGCCGTCGCGTTGACCGGCATGGGCGTCCGCTCGCCCGCCGCGTGCGGCGCGTCGAAGAAGGCGACGAGGCCGACGGTGACGACCGCTGCGATGGTGGCACCCGCATAGGCCTGCAGCGAGCCGGTGTGCGACGCGTCGATGAAGCGGCGGCAGACCGCAACGAGTGCGTCGATCACGCTGTCGAACAGGCGCTTGGCTTCCGGCCGCGGCAGGGAGCGGCGCAGCCGGTCGGCCGGATCGAAGGCCGCAAAGAGCGCGGCGCCGCCCGCGATCGCCACGAGGCTCATAAAAAGAGCGGGCGTCAGGCCGTGCCAGAGGGCGAGGTGGAATTCCGGCAGCGGCCCGCCGACGATCGCCATCGCCGTGCGGGTGATGACCGGCTCGGCGAGCATCGGCAGGATGCCGATGGCGATCACCGGAACGACGAGGACCGCGACCGGCAGCCACATGCCAAAGGGCGGATCGTGCGGGTGATGCGGATAGTCGTGCCGCACGGGGCCGAGGAAGGTTCGCACGGCAAAGCGCGCCGAATAGGCAACGGAGAGGAGGGCGCCGAGCGTCGCGAGCACCGGCACCAGCCAGGTCGTGCCGGCGAAGACGGTGTGCGACGCTTCCTCGAGCATCATCTCCTTCGAGAGGAAGCCGTTGAGGAGCGGGATGCCTGCCATGGAGGCGGCGGCGATGAGGGCCAGTGTCGCCGTGATCGGCATCAGCGTCACGAGCCCGCCGAGGCGGCGGATGTCGCGGGTGTGCGCCTCGTGGTCGACGATGCCGGCGCTCATGAAGAGCGGGGCCTTGAAGGTGGCATGGTTGAGGATGTGGAAAGCGCAGGCGACGGCCGCCATGTGAGTGCCGAAGCCGAGCAGCATCACCATGAGGCCGAGGTGGCTGACGGTGGAGAAGGCGAGCAGGGCCTTGAGATCGTCCTTGAAGATCGCGATCCAGGCCCCGACCAGCATCGTCACGAGGCCAGCCGGGGTGACGACCATGAACCACATGTCCGTGCCGGCGAGGACGGGCCACAGCCGCGCCAGCAGGAAAACACCAGCCTTCACCATGGTGGCCGAGTGCAGGTAGGCCGACACGGGCGTCGGCGCCGCCATGGCGTGCGGCAGCCAGAAGTGGAAGGGGAACTGCGCGGACTTCGTGAAGGCCCCAAGAAGGATCAGCACCAGCGCCGGCGCGTAGAGCGGCGAGGCCTTGACGACCTCGCCGCGTGCGAGGATCTCGCCGAGTTCATAGCTGCCGGCGATGTGGCCCAGCAGCAGCATGCCGGCGATGAGGCAGAGCCCGCCGCCACCGGTCACCGCCAGCGCCATGCGTGCGCCCTGGCGCGCCTCGGGCAGGTGCCGCCAATAGCCGATGAGCAGGAAGGACGAGAGCGAGGTCAGCTCCCAGAAAACCAGCATCATCAGGACGTTGTTCGACAGCGCGATGCCGACCATGGCGCCCTGGAACAGCAGGAGGTAGGTGTAGAACACCCCCATCGGATTCCTGCTGTCGAGATAGAAGCGGGCATAGAGGATGATGAGCAGGCCGATGCCGAGGATGAGCGTTGCGAAGAACAGGCCCAGCCCGTCGAGGAAGAAGGAGAAGCGCAGGCCGACCGGCGCGAGCCAGTCAACGCCCCAGGCCGGCACCTCACCCCGGTAGACGGCCGGCGCTTCACCGAGGAGCAGCACGAGTGCGGCGAGCGTGAACGCCCCCGCCAGGGCAGCGCAGGCATTGCGGCCGTATCGGATGGAAAAGACGGGGAAGACGGCTCCGAGAAACGGTAGCAGGGTGATCAGCGCCAGTTTCATGCGAGTGCGTCGTTCCCACCTTCGATTGACCGCATCCGGATCCCCGCGCTGCGGGCCGGCGCCGCCGGCCTCGCCCCGGGCCGTGAGCGCCCTCCGACATGGACGGCACGTCCGGTGCCGGACGATGGCAGGCGCGACAATCGCTTCGCCGGCGAGTGCCCGCCACTTCCAGCCTGGCCGTCATCCTGCCGAAAATCCACGGAAAGATGCCGGAGAGGGGATGTGCCATTCCAGTTGCGCACGGGTCAAGCCTTCAACATGGCCCGGCGTCGTTTTTTGCGGCGCAGCAAGAATTTAGGGCAGCTGCCGCTCCTCGAAGAAGTCGGCGACGCCGGCGTTCGTGGCGCGGTCGGCGGCCTCGATCGCCTCCTTGACGCGGTTGCGGTAGCTCATCAGCGCATTCAGCAGCTGGGCCGCATCGTGGGAAAGGCCGAAGCGCAGCCAGCTCTCGATGGTGCTCTCCGGCAGGCCGGTGCGGTCGCAGAACTCGCGCATGGACGAAAAGCCGAGGCCGGCCACGGTGGCGCGGAAGGCGTCCGGGCTCATCCGCTCCTTGAGCGCGTGGGTATGGACGCGCTCCATGACATGGCCGAGATCGTCGAGCGCCGTTTTCAGCGATCGCTTGGCAAGGTCCGGCAGGCGTGGCGCCATCGTCGTGCCTCCATCGCAGACGCGTCCGTTCAGCGGGCATCATGCGCCACAGCGGCGGCCGCGCAAGCACCACCTTCCCGTTCCGGGCAGCGGCCGCCGGTGCCTCTGCGTTATTTGGCAGTCTCTTGGCGTAGTTTGCTATCCACTATCCAGTCAAATTTGTCGACGGTGCGAATACCATCAGAGCGCTTCGACCGTCACAGCGCAGGCAGGCGCATCCGTCGGGCTTCCGGTGAAGGTGCAGTTGCGTCGTTTGTCAGTCGGGTCGAGGAGAGCGATCCCGGGGATGTTTCCCTGCGGGTCAGGCGACTTCGTTTCTTCGTTCGTTGCGCGGTTTTTATTTCATCACTGCGGAATTTTTCAGATGCAGCAGATCGTTTCCAGGCTGGCACATGGCATTCGCCGACACTCGGACAGGAACGAACTTCTCACGAATCTCGACAGCATCTTCTTCGCCTGTGTGACAGGGATCGCCGCGGCATGGCGCCTTCTGACACAGGCCTTTCAGGTTCTCTGCTACCGCGTCGCGGAGCATGACGTGAAATCGACCTATTTTCTTGTCCGCCGCAGGCTCGTCGGCGCGGTCGGATATGGCGTTTTCCTGTCGATCAATCTCCTGCACCACGTGCCGCTTGTCGGACACGGTATCGCCATCTCGCTCAGCGGGCTGATCCTGAAGAAATATGCCGGCTGGTTGTGCAGCGTCCATTTCCATCGGTCGCCCGACCGGACTGGGCAGGCTCTCGGATGGCGGGATCTGCTTGGTGGCAACCTGACCGTGACCCCGATCCTCTTTTTCGATCCGGCCTATTACCAGCGACATTTTCCGGGGCGTTCCCTCGCCGTTGCGGAAGCGCTCCTGCATTTCCTGCTCGTCGGCCGCTGGCGACAGCTGAACCCGACACCCTGGTTCTCTTATCCCGTCTACCTCAAGAGAAACCCGGACATTGCAGACTGGGGAGGCGAGCCTTTCCGGCATTTCGTCGCCTTCGGGCTGCAGGAGGGGCGCAGCGCCAGCGACATGTTCGACCCAGGCAGTTACCTCGCCGCCAATCCGGATGTGGCAGCAAGCAACATGCCGGCGCTGGAGCATTTCGTGCGCTTCGGTGAGGCCGAGCGCCGGCGCGGTGTGCCGCTTCCGCCCCGGCCTGAGGAGACCCGCTTCCCCGACGACGATCACGATGCCGATCACGATCTGCGAAAAATCCTGGCCCTGCCGCGGCCGGGCACGATGCAGCAGCTCCTGAGGTGGGCCTCGCGCAAGACGGTCGATGTCATCATTCCCGTCTACCGGGGCAAGCGCGAAACTGTCACCTGCCTCTACCGTGTACTTTCGGCGCAGAATGAAACGTCCTTTCGCGTGGTCGTTATCGACGACTGCTCCCCGGAAGCGGACCTGTCGGACATTCTCCGGCTGCTGGCCAAGAAGGGCTACATCCGGCTGATCAGGAACGAGCAGAACGAAGGCTTCGTCAAATCCGTCAACAAGGGGATGAGGCTTCACCAGACCCGCGATGTCATCCTGTTGAACTCGGACACGGAGGTGTTCGGCAACTGGATCGACCGCCTGCGCCAGGTCGCGTTGGCGGATGAGAGCACCGGCACGGTGACGCCCCTGACGAACAACGGGACGGTCTGCTCCTACCCCTTCTTTAACGAGGACAATCACCGGCCGCTTGAGGTGCCCTATGCGGAGCTCGACCGAATCGCCTCCTCGGTGAACGCGGGGGTCGTCATCGAGCTGCCGACCGCCGTCGGCTTCTGCATGTACATCAGGCGAAAGCTCATCGACCAGATCGGCGAGTTCGACGCCGAGGCTTTCGGGACAGGCTACGGCGAGGAGAACGACTTCTCCCTGCGCGCCATCGATGCCGGATGGAAGAATGTCGCTGCCGCCAATGTCTTCGTCCGCCATCTGGGCGCGACGTCGTTCCAGGATCAACGGCGGGAGCGGGTCGAACGCGCCATGCGGGTCATCAACGAGAGGCATCCGCATTACCAAACGCAGGTGCAGTCCTTTCTCCAAGCCGATCCGATGCGCCCCGCGCGCGAGCGGATCGATCGCGAGCGCCTCAGGCGCGCATCTTTCGAAAGGAACGTGCTGATCATCAGCCATCTGCGCGGCGGTGGCACGGAACAGCACGTGCGCGAGGAGATCCAGCGCCTGGAGGCCGCGGGCTACGGCGTCTTCCGCGCGGTCGCTGATCCGCGTGTCCACGACCGCTTCGACATCGTCGCAACGCATGCGGCGAGGACGTCGACGCTGTCGGCGATCCGCATCGCCGGCGATCCGCAGCGTCTCCAGCGTGTTGCGGAGGACCTCGCGATCGCCGAGGTTCACGTCCATCACATCATGGATTTCGGTTCGCGTCCCGCCATCGGCGTGCTCAATCTGCTCAACCATCTGCAACGGCCGTGGAAGGTGGTGGTGCATGACTATTTCGGCATCTGTCCGCGCGTGAACCTCGTAGACACGAAGGGAATCTATTGCGGCGAGCCCGGAAAGCGGGCCTGCCAGGCCTGCCTGCAGGCCAATCCAACGGAGTTCGGCGTGCCCGACATCCAGACGTGGCGGGCGGATTATCACAAGCTTTTGGCGGGGGCGGCGTCTGTGATCGTGCCGGACGAGGATGTGGCGAAGCGGCTCAGGGGCTATTTTCCCGATATCGTCTTTCAGATCCGGCCGCACGACGATGTCGAGCCCATGCCGCTGCTCAAGCGGCCGCGGCCCGGTTCCCGCGTGTTGCGTGTCGGCGTCCTCGGCGCGATCTCCGCGATCAAGGGGTTCGAAAAGCTTCTCGACTGCGCGACCGATGCCCGGCTGCGCCGCCTGCCCCTCGAGTTCGTCGTCATTGGCTACACGGAAAACGACGAGAGGGCGGTGGAAGCAGGGATCATGGTGACGGGCCCCTATGACAACGCCACCGTCCTCGACACCATCGATTCCCTCGATATCGACGTCATCTTCCTGCCGTCCGTCTGGCCGGAGACGTATTCCTATACGCTCTCGCTGGCTTTAAGGTCGGCGCGCCCGATTGTCGTGTTCGATATCGGTGCCGCCGCACGCCGGATCCGCGGGCTGCCAGGCCACAAGCTCATTCCGCTGCATTACAACGGCTGGAAGATCAACAACGCAATCCTCGAGCTTCTGCCCTAGGCCGTGTGGACGGATTTGGCCAAGATGAAGCCTGCGACGAGCGCGACGAAGGAAGCAAAGTTTCGCTTTGTCTTCTCGCAGCGTAGGGCGATGCGCTTGAAGCGTTTGAGCTTGCCGACGGTCT